>SWCC01004121.1_pt1 | contig 42100 bp, 41 predicted proteins | sample 4692971 | NCBI WGS metagenome assembly SWCC01 (sample SAMN10267277, study PRJNA491770) | bioreactor metagenome | isolation source: DHS bioreactor inoculated with subseafloor sediment | place: Japan: off Shimokita Peninsula | collected 2006-08 | reverse complement strand
GCTTCGTTTTTTTCTTAATCCCCCGGCTGAAGCCGGGGGATTAAGAAAAAAACGAAGCAAAAGGGGCTTTAGCCCAAAAAGGACGTTAAAACTTCTTATTAGAACTAAGGCCTTCCTCGGAAAGATAACACCAAACGAAGGCGTTCAGTCCTCTCCGGGAATGCTCTGTGGGATTTATTATTTCTTTGGCAAATCATACAATTTCACAAACCCATACCTCGCAACAAATTCATCCACTTCATCATTAAAAGTTTTCTTTTTGTGATGTTCTTCCTGATTCATAATGTATTGCCTGACCCTCTTCACAACGGACTCAGAAACAGAAACCGCGTAATATTCATCCTGCCAGTCAAATTTGGAATTACACAGGTTGTTTTCATTAATCCAGTGAGAACATTCACCTTTAATAAGTTGCATCGTCTTACTTATGGTCTGATCATGCGTCAGTGAGACCAAACAATGACAATGATCATTGTGCCCGCTTACATAATCCACAAAAATGCCTTTTGTGGCGGCATTTTCTTTAAGGTGAAGCCAAACTTTTTGCCTTAGTGCCGGGGAATTGAGATAAGGGAACCCGTTTTTTGTTCGCCAGACAAAGTGGATGTAAACGCTGATGTAGGGCATGGTAGGGATATTATATATGTGTATTACAAATTTAATGTTTTTGTGGACAGAATCTGCATTTTAAACAAACCAGAGCGTACATTTTCGGCTAAAGCCAAAGGGGGCAGGATATAACCACATCCTACACCGGGCATACACCGGGCTGAAGCCCGGAGAAATTGATTGAACCCCGATAGCAAACAACCAATCAATTATCTCCGGCTTCAGCCGAGAACTAGAAAAAACGAATATAAACGGAAACCGGGTCAAATACCTCCGGCTTTAGCCGGGGGATTATGGAAAAAACAAAGTAAAAGGGGCTTTAGCCCAAAAAGCGGCGTTAGAAATCAATAAAAATACTTTGGGGATAATTTAGTGGTTGCGAACAACTCCTTCATTCTATACGTTAATGATTAAAACCTTAACCGTATGGAAAAACCAGCCAACAACCTGAAAAAAGTTTATGAACCTTCGAAAGAGGTTATAAAACGGGCGATTGTAAAGGATTACGAATCGCTTTACGCTGAATCCATTGCCAATCCGGAGACCTTTTGGGCGGCGGAAGCCAAAAAGCTGGAATGGTACAAAAAGTGGGATAAGGTGCTGGATGCTTCCAACCACCCATTTTACGAGTGGTTTGTGGGCGGAAAGATCAACATTGTGCACAATGCCCTCGACCGCCACCAGAAAAATGCCACACGCAACAAGCTGGCCATCATCTGGGAAGGTGAGCCCGGCGATGTGCGCACTTTTTCATATCATGCGCTGAACCGTGAAGTTTCCAAGTTCGCCAATGTGCTGCGCTCCATGGGCGCAAAACCGGGCGAGGTAGTTACGATTTACATGCCACAAATCCCGGAAACGGTAATTGCCATGCTGGCCTGCGCCAAAATCGGCGCCATTCACAGTGTGGTGTATGGTGGTTTTAGCGTGGAGGCTTTGGCCGAACGCATTGAAGATGCAAACAGCCGGATTTTGGTTACTGCCGATGGCGGGTACCGTCGGGGAAAGACCACAGGCCTTAAGAATATAGCCAATGAGGCTATGAAACGCTCACCAACCATCGAAGTATGCATTACGGTGAAGCGCACCGGTGAAGAATGCTACATGGAAAATGACCGCGATTTCTGGTATCACGATCTGATGAGTATGCCACTTGCCTGCACCGATTGCCGCACCGAGGAAATGGATGCCGAAGACCCGTTGTACATCTTATATACTTCCGGCACCACCGGAAAACCGAAAGGGCTGGTGCATACCCATGGTGGATATGCTGTTTTCACTGCTACAACATTCAAATATGTTTTCGACATCAAACCCGAAGACCGCTTTTGGTGCGCTGCTGATCCTGGATGGGTTACCGGCCACAGTTACATGATTTACGGCCCGCTCATCAATGGCGCCACCATCATGATGTACGAAGGCGCACCCAATCATCCCTATCCTAACCGATGGTGGCAAATGATTGAGAAGTATGGCATCAATATTTTGTACACCTCCCCTACTGCCATACGTGGTTTGATGCGTTTCGGTTCGTCCTGGGCCGACAGGCACAACCTGAGTTCCCTGCGATTGCTTGGTTCGGTGGGTGAACCCATCAATCCTGAAGCCTGGAAATGGTATTACGAAGTCATCGGCAAAGGCCGCTGCCCGATTATGGATACCTGGTGGCAAACGGAAACCGGAGGGCATGCCATTACTCCCATTCCCTCCATGCCACTGAAGCCGGGTTCCGCAGCAAAACCATTCTTTGGCCTTGAGGTTGCCATTGTTGACGACAAAGGCAAGGAGGTAAAAACCGGAGAAGAAGGCAACCTGGTGTTGAAAACGCCCTGGCCTGGCATGGCACGCACCATTTTAGGGGACCCCGACCGCTATGTGGAGAAATACTGGGAAAAATACAGTAAACAGAAGTGGTACCTTGCCGGAGATTCAGCCCGCAAAGACGAAGACGGTTATTATTGGATTATTGGCCGTATTGACGATGTAATCAAAGTCAGCGGTTATCGTCTGGGCTCAGCAGAGATTGAAAGTGCCATCGTGAGCCATCCGGCAGTGGTTGAAGCGGCGGCTATTGCCTTGCCCGATGAACTGCGCGGCAATGTAATTCATGCCACAGTTATTCTGCGACAGGGTGTGGAAGCCAGCGACAAACTAGCTGAGGAGATCAAAAGTCATGTGGAGCATGAAATCGGCCCCATTGCGAAGCCGGCATTTGTGGTATTTGTTGATTCATTGCCCAAAACCAGAAGTGGCAAAATTATGCGTAGAGTGCTTAAAGCAAAAGCTTTAGGACAGGATGTGGGAGATGTGAGTACGCTGGATGAGTAGAGGAAAAAGGAATTTCTAATTTCTAACTTCTAACCTCTAACTTCTTACTTCTTACTTCTTACTTCTTACTTCTTATCTCTAACAAAATTTAGCTGTTCCTTTTTCGCCTAAAATTATGATACAGGTAAAAATTAATTCCTATCCCTACAATCGCAAGCGTTGTAAAAATAACCAGTCGCGCAAAGGTGGTTTGGACAGAAAGACCAGACAAACTCAATATAATTGCTGCAATTATAAATGGGAACGCAATTCCTGTAATCAGGTTCGCAGTTCGGAATCTTTCAGGTTGAGGATTTATTTTAGATCCAATGAAGGCTCCAATGACACTTAGCAAATAAAACATTGAAAAATAAAATGCTTTTGTGTCGAATATAAATAGCAAACAATAACCGAACAATAACAAAGAAACAGAAAAATTTATCAGGAAGAAAAAACGTTGTTCCATAATAATGAGGTTGTTGCATTAATACTAAATGATGTTTGTCATAAAAAACTTCCTCTTTTGTAACTACTGCTACAAATTTATGCAGTTAACTCTTTAAAATCAAATGGAACTCCATATTTTTATGAAAGTCAGGGTTTGGATGGAAGTCAGGGTGCGACTTACAGGCACTCCCCAACTTCTCAGAGTCTCCCAAAAGTCGCGCCCTGACTTCCATAAATTTTATCTAAATTCGTAACCTGATAATTTTACGAAAACACTATTCTAAATGAATCTCTTTTCCCGATGAGTGGATTGCTCAATTACCTTATTCTGCTGCTTGCCGCTGCTTTTTTTTCGCCTTACCTCATCAAAAAGGACGGCAAAGCTGCGCCCTGGCTCCTTGGGCTTATATCTGCCGGGGGCTTTGGTTACCTGTTGAGTTACGCGAAATTCATTTCAGCGGGCAACACCCTCAATTACACCATTGAATGGCTGCCTGAACTCTACCTGAACTTTACCCTTTACCTTGACGGACTGTCGTTGTTTTTCGGATTATTGGTGACCGGCATGGGTGCGCTGGTGCTGGTTTTCGCGGGTAAATACATGCAGCCCTACGCCCTGAAACATCGGTTTTTCTTCCTTATCCTACTGTTTGAATTTGCCATGCTGGCGCTGGTTTTGTCGGGAAATCTTTTCACGATGTTCATCTTTTGGGAACTCACCAGTGTAAGCTCTTTTCTGCTGGTCGGTTTCAACCACGAAAAACCTGAAGCCCGCAATGCTGCGCTTCAGGCCTTACTCATTACTTTTGCAGGTGGTTTGGCCATGATGGCCGGCTTCATTTTGTTGGGGCAGATGGCCGGAACCCTCGAAATTAACCAGTTGCTGAAATCCGGCGACCTAATCCGCAATCATCCGCATTACCTGCCGGCATTGCTGCTTATTTTGGCCGGAGCATTCACCAAATCGGCACAATTCCCCTTCCACTTCTGGCTGCCAGGCGCCATGCAGGCCCCATCGCCGGTAAGTGCTTTTTTGCATTCAGCCACTATGGTGAAAGCCGGTATTTACCTGATTGCCCGACTTAGTCCGGTGATGGGTGGCACTCCCGAATGGCGCTACATCCTCACCATCACAGGCGCCATCACCATGCTGCTGGGCGCTTATTTTGCCTACTCACAAACGGATTTCAAGAAATTATTGGCCTACACGACTATCAGTGCGCTGGGGACGCTGGTGCTGATGCTCGGCATTGACACCGACGTATCTGTAAAAGCCGCCATCATTTTTCTATTGGTTCATGCACTTTACAAAGGTGCGCTTTTTATGGTGGCCGGGCTGATTGACAAATCAGCAGGTTCGCGCGATTTGCGTGAACTTGGTGGATTGTTTAAGGTAATGCCCTCCACGGCCATCGCGGCCATTGTTTCATTGCTCAGTATGGCAGGGCTTCCGCCGATGATTGGTTTTATTGGAAAAGAGCTGATTTATGAGGCCAAATTTGCCTTACCGGATATTGGGAATATCCTTCTGATTGCCGGGGTTACGACGAATGTCATCATGGTCGCTATATCGCTGGCCCTTATTTTCAACCTTTTTCTTGGCAAGCTGAAATATCCCGGTGAAAAGCCCAAACCACCTGCGCTTGCGCTAAGAATTGGACCACTCATATTGGCTGCAATCAGCCTGATTTTCGGGCTTTTTCCCGCTCAGGTCGCCAGCCTGCTGCTCAAACCGGCGATTGTTGCCATACATCCATCCATTGACACCCTGAAACTGGCGTTGTGGCATGGATTCAACGAAGTATTGTTGATCAGTTTTATTACGGTAGCTGCCGGAGTAATGTTATTCCTGCTTTACCGGAGAATAAACCCGGCGCTTACTTACTTTAACAGCAAAATAATCGCTTTTCGTTTTGCTGATGCCTTCAACCGGGGTCTTGACCTCTTTTTAAAACTCACCAAAAAGAAAACAACTATTGTCCAAAGCGGATACCAGCGTTATTACCTGATGGCCATTTTTATCATGACCGCGGGCCTGGCCTGGTATCAGCTCGTTTTTACCTGGCAGGGTTGGGGCGCTTTCGCGATGCCTGGCATATTAGAAATCATTCTGTTGCTGGTACTTTCATCGGCTACATTGTATGCAGTACTTGTAAAATCACGGCTCTCGGCTATACTTTCGCTGGGTGCCGTGGGTTATAGTATTGCGCTGATTTTCATCATTTATGGTGCCATTGACCTGGCCATCACCATGATGCTGGCCGAAACCCTGGTCTTGGTGCTGTTCATGATCGTTGTTTATCATCTGCCAAAATTTACCAATTTCTCTTCAAAAGCCTCACGGTTGCGCGATGCATTTATTGCATTGTTAGTTGGGGGTTTTATGACAGGACTGGTAATAAAATCCTTGCAACTTGACCTAAGTCCCAAGATTTCAGAATTCTACAACGAGAATGCCCTCGGTCTGGCCTATGGCAAAAACGTCGTAAATGTTATTCTGGTGGATTTCAGGGCACTCGATACTTTGGGTGAAATAACGGTACTGGCTATTGCGGCCATTGGCGTGGCAGCGCTGCTTAAATTAAAGACAAAGAAAGGAAGCGCAACATGAAATCCTACATCATTCAACTGGCTGCTTCAAGGTTATTGCCCGTTACCATTATCCTCTCCTTACTCGTTTTTTACCGGGGGCACAACGAACCAGGTGGTGGATTTATCGGAGGGTTGATGGCTTCCGCGGGATTTATCTTCTATGCCATGGCTTTCGACACACAATTGGCTCAGGAAAAGCTAAGGGTTAGTCCGCTAACTTTGATTGTGGCGGGATTAAGCATTGCCGTTATCAGCACCCTACCGGCAATTTTCGTGGGTAACCCGTTTTTTACCGGTGAATGGATTTCGCTGCAAATACCCTTCGCGGGAACGATCAAACTCGGCACACCATTGCTGTTTGACCTCGGGGTTTACCTCACGGTATGGGGCATCATGCTTATGATCATTTTCAACATTATGGAAGAATAAACGATGGAAATACTGCTCGCTATTGTTATTGGATTGCTTTATGCAGCAGGGGTTTATCTCTTGCTGCGACGAAGTATCGTAAAACTTATCCTTGGAATAATGTTCCTCAGCCATGCCACCAACCTGCTCATTTTTGTGGTTGGCGGATTGCACAAAGGTCAGCCTCAGTTTACGGCTGATGGCCTGAACGCGGCTGTTGCCAATCCCACCGATCCTTTGCCGCAGGCGCTGATCCTTACGGCAATTGTTATCGGCTTTGGAATTACTGCATTCTTCCTGGCGCTGATGTACCGCTTTTATCAGACCACCGGCACCGAAGACCTGGACGAAATGATGGAAGGAGAAAATCAATGATACTTCCCGCCCTGCCCATACTACTTCCACTGATTACGCTAATTTTCCTGCTACTCAATTTCAAAAAGCGGGAATGGCAGCCCTGGATTGGCCTCACCGGGGCATTGCTACAACTTGCATTGGCCATAATCATTGCTGTTCAGGTAAACAACCACGGCATCATGGTGCTCAATACCGGAAACTGGCAGGCGCCCTTTGGTATTACCCTGGTGGTGGACGCATTCAGTTCCATCATGCTTATCCTTGCCGGAGTCATCGCTGTAAGCATTAGCATCTATTCCTTTGATGCAGTGGACCGTCAGCGGCAGTCTTATTTTTATTTTCCGATGGTTCACGGCTTGCTCATGGGCGTGAACGGGGCCTTTATTACCGGCGATATTTTCAACCTCTACGTTTGGTTCGAGGTTATGCTCATGTCTTCGTTTGTGCTGATAACGCTTGGAGGCGAAAAGAAACAGCTCAACGGAGCCATCAAATATGTCAGCCTCAACCTGGTTTCTTCCCTGTTTTTCCTTGCCGGGATAGGCTTGCTCTATGGGAAAATGGGCACCCTCAATATGGCCGACCTTGCGCTGAAACTTTCCATGGACGAGCAAAACATACTTTTGAATACCTCTGCAGTGCTCTTTTTCGTGGCATTCTCCATCAAAGCCGCTGTGTTCCCGTTCTTTTTCTGGCTTCCGGCCTCGTATCACACGCCACCAATCGCCATCACAGCGCTTTTTGCCGGACTGCTTACCAAAGTGGGCGTTTATTCCCTGATTCGCTTTTATACCCTGTTTTTTGTGCAGGATAAACTCTTCTGGCATCCGCTTTTCCTGTGGATTGGCGGTTTTACCATGGTGGTAGGCGTGCTCACTGCAGCATCGCAATACGATATTCGGAAAATCCTATCCTTTCACATCATCAGCCAGATTGGTTACATGATTATGGGACTCGGAATTTTTACCGTGGCCGGGATTGCCGGAGCTATTTTTTATATGGCCCATAACATTATTGCCAAAACCAATACTTTTCTGGTGGCCGGGCTCATCAACCGTGTTACCGGAAGTTATGACCTCAAAGCCATTGGTGGACTTTACAAATCGAGGCCCTGGCTGTCCATCCTGTTCCTCATTCCCGCTTTCGGGCTGGCTGGCATACCACCACTTTCAGGCTTTTTCGGGAAGCTGATTCTTATTTCGGCCGGATTTAATGCAGGAAATTATGTCATTTCATTCATCGCCCTGGCCGTTGGATTGTTTACCCTTTTCTCGATGGTGAAAATCTGGAACGAAGCCTTTTGGAAACCAAAACCGGATAGTTCACCTGCATTTGATGGTGAAAAAGAAAAACTGCCGGTTTCAATGGTAATTCCGGTTGCTTTTCTCGGCTTGCTTACCCTTACGATGGGCTTTGCAGTGAAACCTATCCTTGACTTTGCCATGGTGGCCGCTGCCCAATTGATGGATCCTTCTGCATATATCTCGGCAGTTTTGGGCACGGCTCAGTTAACGCCTTAAAAAATTGAATTATGATCAGATATCTTAGACGAACCTATCGCTTGATTGTCTTTCTCCTTTATTACATGAAGGAAATGGTAAAAGCGAACCTGCAACTTGCCCGCGACATCCTCAGCCCAAAGATGCGCATTCACCCGGGCATTGTAAAGGTGCACATCCATGCAAAAAGCGATGCGCAGACCCTTGCCCTTTTCAACCTCATCACCATGACACCCGGCAGCCTTTGCCTCGATGTGAGCGATGACCATAAAAGCATTTACGTTCATGGTTTGTACGTTAAAAATCACGATGATTTTGAAAATGAAATTGTTGATGGCATTGAAAAACAGATGATGGAGGTTTTCAAATGAGCAGTTATGCATTTGTCCCTGAATGGGTTACCCTCACCAGCCTGATTATGATTTCACTGGCCATACTACTAGCTTTGTTCAGATTGATGAAAGGCCCTACCCTACCCGACCGCATTGTGGCCCTCGACTTAATTGCCGCGCTAAGCATGGGGTTTGCCATTGTTTATGCGGTTTCAACCAGCCAGGTGCGCTACCTCGACATCACCGCCATCGTGGCATTGGTGGCTTTCATAGGCACCGTTGCATATTCCACTTACCTCAAAAAGAAGTATTATGATTAGCACGATAATTATTTCAACACTCATGCTGGGCGGGGCTTTCTTCTCACTGCTTGCCGCGATTGGTGTTATTCGTTTTCCCGATATCTACACCCGAATGCACGCCGCAACCAAAGCCCCGGCTTTTGGCATTCTGCTGCTTCAAACGGCAGCCGCTTTGTATTTTGCCACGCTTTACGCAATCGTCATCAGCCTGATGGTAGTGGTTTTTATTTTTCTTACGGCTCCCGTTGCCTCTCACTCCATTAGCAGGGTGGCACACTTGCTGAACATCCCAAAATGGTCAGGAACGGTGATGGATGAGATGGAAAATGACCCTGATATTGCAGAGCCTGAAAAAGGCGCTAAAACCTGATTATAAACAAAACGATTAAGGGAATAAGTTAATAAGGACATCTGATTTCCACAGAAAATAAAGGAAGAACTTCGCAAACTTCCTTACTTTTACCCTTTAATTCAAACTATTTTTAAAATTTTACTGACCATTAGCTCAGGAAGTTTTCTGGGGGGAATATCGCGTTACCTTCTTTCGCGGGCATTGCAGAACAGCGTGTCTTCTGCTTTTCCATTCGGCACAATATGGGCAAACATTGTCGGATGCTTTCTGATCGGCTTGCTGCCTGGCCTTTCTGAACGTGGAAACCCGACGAACAATGAGTTGAGGCTTTTCCTGACGATTGGCTTTTGCGGAGGATTTACCACCTTTTCCGCCTTCTCTCTTGAAAACATGACCATGCTAAGAGATGGGTGCTTTCTGCATTTCACCCTTAGATTATTTACAAACAATTAAAAGAAAATAATATGAAAACAACAAAATGGGTGATAGACTCAGCACACAGCGAAATCACATTTAAAGTAAAACACCTGATGATTTCTAACGTAAAAGGAGAATTCAAAACATTTCAGGCTACTATAGACGGCGAAGATTTTATCAATTCCAGGATTTCGGTAAACATTGATGCCGGTTCAATATCCACCAACAACAATGATAGAGACAATCACCTAAAAAGTGGAGATTTCTTTGAAGTAGAAAAGTATCCGGAAATCACCTTTGTGAGTACTTCATTTAAAAAGGTAGATGATGACGAATTCAAATTGGTTGGCAACCTGACGATGAAAGGAACTACCCGGGAAATCGCACTGGATGTAGAATTTGGAGGTTTTATGAAAGACCCTTACGGCAATGAAAAAGCGGGGTTTTCTATTAATGGAAAACTTAACCGAAAAGACTTTGGTCTCAATTGGAATGCAGCCCTGGAAGCGGGAGGCGTTATGGTGAGCGATGAAGTGAAAATTTTCGGAGAAGTCCAGTTTGTGAAGCAACAACCAACATCTTAAACCAATAAAAAAAGTGCAGAAAGTAAAAATTGAAAACACAGATTTAGAAGTATCCCCCATTAATTTTGGGGGCAATGTTTTTGGCTGGACATTAAACGAGCAACAGTCTTACGAAATATTGGATTCTTTTACCGGTGCAGGTTTCAACTTTATTGATACTGCCGACACCTATTCGTGGTGGGTCAACGGAAAAGGTGGGCAGTCCGAAACAATCATCGGCAACTGGATGAAGTCAAAGGGAAACAGGGAAAAATTGGTGATTGCTACCAAAGTCGGCTCCGAAACCCGGGAGCATCCTTTCGACATCAGCAAAAAGCACATTCTCAAATCGGTTGATGAATCTTTGCAGCGGCTGAAAACCGATTATATTGACCTTTACTACACACACTTCGACGATGACAAAACCCCGGTTGAAGAGACCCTGTCGGCCTACGACGAAATTATAAAAGCAGGCAAAGTCCGTTACATTGCAGCTTCCAACATTTCTCCCGAAAGGCTAACAGAATCGTTTGAAGTAGCCGAAAAGAATGGCTTTCCGAAATACGTGGCATTACAACCCCACTACAACCTGATGGAGCGTACAAAATACGAAACCGAATATGCTCCGCTGGTTGAAAAATATGGTTTGAGTGTAATGCCCTATTTTTCGCTGGGAGGTGGTTTTTTGAGCGGAAAATACAGATCGGAAGCAGATTTAAACAAAAGCGTACGCGGCCAGGGGGTGAAAAAATATTTAAACGAAAAGGGCTTTTCGGTTTTAAAGGCCTTAGATACGGTGTCGGCCAAACACAACAGTCAGCCTGCTACCGTAGCCTTAGCCTGGCTTTTGGCACAACCCGGCATTGCCGCTCCAATTGCGAGTGCCACCAGCCCAATGCAGTTAAAAACTTTGTTTGATGCGCCTAAATTGACATTAAAGAAAGAAGATTTGGAGCTATTGAATGAAGCGAGCCGATAAAACTGCTTACAAATAAAGCATAAAAGTACAATTGCCGAATAGTGTAATACTGTAAGTAATCATTTTGAAAATTTTTTAATCAAATAAAAATTAAAATTCAAAAAATCATGAAAAAAGTACTGACTTTATTAGTAGCAACCGTTGTGAGCATAGGCTCATTTGCTCAGACCCAATGGAAAGTAGATCCTTACCATACCTCCTTAAATTTCACCATTTCACATTCCAATATCAGTCTGGTGAATGGGAAATTTCTGGATTACACAGGTGTTTTAACTTCGGATGGAGAAGCGTTAAACAATGCCAGTTTTGATTTTACTGTTGAGGTAAAAAGCATAAATACCAATGTAGAAGACAGGGACAACCATTTAAGAAGTGCTGATTTCTTTGAGGTGGAAAAATACCCCCTTATGACTTTTAAAAGTACCAAAATTTCACCTACCGACAAATCTGACCAATATTTATTGTATGGTAAACTGACCATAAAAGATGTTACGAAAGATGTAGTTTTTGAGTTGCATTATGGTGGAATAGCCAAAAGCGATCAGGGTGAAAGAATAGGGATGAAAGCCACAACGACCATCAATAGGTTTGACTATAACATTGATTACGATCCAACCTTTTCCACCATTGGAAAAGATGTGAACATCGTTCTTCACGGACAGTTTGTAAAACAATAACCTGTAAAATGCACCGCCTGATGCATGGGTAGCATTTAGGGAGAAAATCACTGCGGAGATGTGGGCGGTTAATCATTGTAACCGCCTGCATCTTGTTTTGGAATGAAGCAGGACTCAATTATCCTTCGCACTGTGAATGGATTGCCTGTATTCAATCCCCCATTTTGCCAACTCATTGATAAGTGGTGAAAGCGTTGCGCCGTACTCAGTAAGAGAATATTCAACAGTTATCGGCTTTGTATCCATAACGGTTCGACTAACCAGGTGATTCATTTCCAAATCCTGAAGTTCTTTTGACAGCATTTTAGTCCCAATTCCATGTACTTCCCGCAACAAATCCATGAATCCCAGTTTGCTGCCTTCTATAAGCGTCCCCAAAATATGGAACTTCCATTTTCCGGATAAAATGCTCATCGTATCGCTAATGGCTTGCATCCTGACTTGACAAACCGGTGTATCGTTTACTAATGATCTCTTTTTCATTGATTTCAATTGAGGATTGTCGCCTTGCAAAGTTACAAATTATCTAATGGTTTCCAATAGGAAAGTACTTTCTAAAAGGAAACCCATAGCAATTATACATTTAGTTCACTGTACTTTTGTACCATCAATAAAAATTAAATTTAACGAAATGAAAAACTCTGCAAAAACAGTAGTGGAAAAAATGTTCTCTGCATTTGCCAGTGGCGATATAGAAAAATTCGTAGATACGGTTTCTGACAATACCGTATGGATTTATCACGGTACGCAAATTATTCCGAAAGGCGTTTTTGAAAAAAAGGAAGGTGTAAGAACTTTTTTTAATAATATTATCGAAAATACTGAAATCATCAGCTTTGAACCACAGCAATATATCGTTGAGGGAAACAGGGTTGTTGTTTTAGGCCAGGAACATCAGCGGGTAAAACGATCAGGAAGGGAACTAAAGCAAAAATGGATCCAGATATATACCGTTGAGAACGAATTAATTACCAGAATGGAAGAATTTGCAACTTCCGAAGAAGTAAACTAATATCATTATGGCAATTAAAATCAATCTCATAGCATTACTAATTTCTTTGTTAAGCATTACAGCTTGTCAGGGACAATCAAAAACAAAAAACATGAATAACGATACGTCAAAAAATAATCCGCTTTTATGCGACATAGAAACCGGAATCTGTGAAACATCTGATGAAAATACAGATACTACATCTCAAAGCAAAATTCAATCAACTAAGAAATCCGTAAAGGCAATTTATTACACCGACCCTATTTGTTCTTCATGTTGGGGCATAGAACCACAATTGCGCAAACTGAAATTAGAATACGGACAACATATTGACATCGAATACAGAATGGGAGGCCTTTTACCCAACTGGGATTACAATAGCGGTGGAATTAGCAAGCCCTCTGATGTAGCTGAACATTGGGATGAAGTGAGTGTTTATTACGACATGCCCATTGATGGCGATCTTTGGTTGGAAGACCCTCTGAATTCATCTTATCCCCCATCCATTGCATTTAAGGCAGCTCAAATGCAAGACAACGAAAAAGCCATGGTATTTCTGCGGGAAATCAGAGAAATGGTTTTTTTACAAAAGAAAAACATTGCAAAGTGGGAGCATTTAGCAGTTGCCGCTGAAAAAGCAGGATTAAACATGGAGCAGTTCAAAACCGACTTTGAAACCAATGCAAAAGCATTGTTTGAGGCAGATTTAAAATTAGGGCAAGAGCTGGGCGTAAGAGGATTCCCAACCCTATTCTTTTTAGACGATTCGGGTAATAAAGAAATCGTTTATGGTGCAAGACCGTATGCTTTTTATGAAATGGCCATTTTAAAATTGAATCCTAATGCCACAAAAAGCGAATACAGTAAAAAATGGGAAAAACTCTTCTCAATTTATCCTTCGCTCACAGCAAAAGAGTATTCTGAACTATCGGGAACACCAAGAATGGAAAGTGAAACTGTATTGAATGAACTTTCCGACAATGGAACATTGGAAAAACTGACCACAAAAAACGGCTCTATCTGGACTATTAAAAAAACAAAATAATAATGATTAAAAACATCTTCAATCCGGGAACTTACCCCAAAAATATAAACTTTGTGTTGCTGCTACTCCGCCTTGCGGTCGGAATTTTAATGCTGACACATGGAATGGGTAAATTTTCAGCATTATTCGGAGACGGCCCAATACAGTTTCCTGACCCAATTGGCTTGGGCGCCACGGCATCATTGGCTCTTGCCGTTTTTGCGGAAGTGTTCTGTTCCATACTGTTGATTTTCGGAATTGGTACACGCCTGGCGGCAATTCCCTTGCTTATCACCATGTTGGTCGCAGCGCTCATTGTTCATGCAAATGATGGATTCGGAAGACAGGAGTTACCACTGCTTTATTCGGCAATTTACTTTGTTATTGCAATAGCGGGTGCAGGTAAAATTTCGATTGATCATTGGATATACAGAAAATAAATCCAATACAAACATATTTCACAAGCAAGAATGACAGAATTTTGGGAAGAATCATTTAAAAAAAATCAGGAGATGTGGGGGTTTGAGCCATCACAATCCACTGTATTGACCAGTACTTTTTTTGTTGAAAACAATGTGAAAAATGTACTTATTCCGGGCATTGGTTATGGGCGAAATGCTCAAATTTTCATAGAAAATGAAATGACCGTAACAGGGATCGAGATTTCCCAGACTGCCATTGACTTAGCGTACAAACATTTCGGCGACAACTTGACGATTTATCATGGTTCAGTAACTGAAATGCCATTTGATAAAAAACTGTATGACGGAATATACAGCTACGCATTAATTCACTTTTTGGATAAAAATGAAAGAAAAAAACTAATCCGGGATTGCTTCAATCAATTGAGTGACAATGGCTATATGTTTTTTGCAACTGTTTCGAAGGAAGCACGATTCTATGGTCAGGGAGCCTGCATTGGCAAAGACAGAGTTGAGCTATTTGGTGGTTTAAAAATGTTCTTTTACGACCTTGGGACGATACAAGAAGAATTTGGCGAAGCAGGATTGTTTGAAATAACAGATGTGCCTGATGTCTATCCCTTTCATCTTGTAAAGTGTAAAAAGAACAAGTTGAAAAATCCCGCCCGGGGCGGACAGGCAACAAATCATCAGGGACATGCATCAGATTAAATAATTTAGTACAGAATTAAAAAATTCATTATGTCAAACATTAAACTGATAATTGAAGAAAGAGCCGCCAGCATCGGAAAGTTTATGGTGGGGCGTTTGCTACCATTTCGGCAAAAGCGAATGGTGGGTCCCTTCATTTACATTGACCACATGGGCCCGGTTGAGCTAAACGAAAGTGAAAATTTCGATGTATTGCCGCATCCGCATATTGGTCTTTCAACCCTTACTTTTTTATTTGAAGGAAGCATTATGCACCGCGATACCCTTGGCAATGCAGTAGAAATAAAACCCGGCGCTGTAAACTGGATGACTGCTGGAAAAGGAATTGTTCACTCTGAACGAACTCCTGAATATTTGCGCCAATCTTCCATAAACATGCACGGATTGCAAATTTGGGTAGCGCTACCCAAACAACAGGAGCAAATGGAGCCGCAGTTTTTCCATATTGAAAAAAAACAAATTCCTGCATGGACAGAAGGTGACATTCAATTCAAATTGGTGGCTGGTGAAGCCTTTGGCAGAAAATCACCCGTTCCGGTTTTCAGCAAACTGTTTATGCTTGAAATCAAAAGCAAAACAAAACAGTCATTGAATATCGGTGATCAGCTTTATGGCGAAGCGGGTTTATATATTCTTGAAGGAGCCATTGAAAGTGAGGGAAATATTTATGGGCCCAACCAACTATTGGTGGCAAAAGAGAGTACACTTTGTGAATTCACCATTCAGGAAAATAGCGCCATTTATATTTTTGGAGGTGAACCTTTTCCCGAAGAACGATTTATTGACTGGAACTTTGTTTCATCAAGCAAAGAGCTTATTGAAGAAGCCAAACAGAAATGGAAGGCACAATCATTTCCTAAAATTGAAGGAGACGAAATAGAATTCATTCCTTATCCAACGAGAATTAAAAATTAATTTATTGAATTAGGCGCTTAAGGAATAATAAATTTCACAACTTCCTGGCTAAATCTAAAAGATTTCTCCCTTTGGGTCTGCATTTTATCGAACATGGCACATTGAATGTCAAAAATCAATCAAAACAACCAATTCCACAAAACAGGCTTTCTTAATAACCTTATAAAGAGGAGCATATAGATATTGGCTAAATGCCTAGATCAATTAATTTCTTACACTGAACTATCAACAATGCCAGCCTCAAACCGATGGCAACAATAAGCAACAAGAAAACGAACAACGAAAAAGATCTTATGAACTGAGGTCTTTTTTAAGCGTATTAAAAGAAAAGGATAAAAGGCATTAACCCCGAGTTTCAATCTTAATATCTAACAAAGCATTGATTCTTGAATTAGGATTTGGCATCTCTTCCTTATCCAATAAATACACTTCGCCGCCATTTAAAAATGTTTTTACCACAGCAACATTCATCAATGATATTGTGTTGTCATCTTCCTCACCAAAACCTTAAAAGGTTATAAACCACAAAAGAGACAGTTTACTAAACTGTCTCTTTTGTGTAATCTATACTTTTGATATCCGTTTTGTGAATCTTCAAATCTTCGATTGGTCTGTGTTGATCTTAGGCCTGTTTGATAAATTGCACGTCTATTGCCAACTTCACCTTGTCAGAAACCACAATGCTGCCCGCTTCTGTAACTGCATTCCACGTTAAATTAAAGTCTTTTCTGTTAACTTCACCTCTAATCTCAAAACCAGCTTTAGTTTGCCCATAAGGATCTACTGCGATGCCATTAAAATCAACATCTAGAGAAATTTCTTTTGTCACATCTCTTATGGTTAAATCGCCAATAAGCTTTTCACCATCAAATGATTTTGAAACAAATTTAAGTTCAGGAAATTTCTCAGCATTGAAAAAATCATCCGATCTTAAATGTGCATCTCTGTCTTTGTTTTTTGTGTTGATTGAGGCTGTTTTGGCACTAAATGAGATGTTGGCATCTTTGAAATTTTCGCCTTCTGTTTTTACAGTTGCCTCAAAATCATCAAAATAACCAGTGACAGTTGAAATCATCATGTGTTTTACTTTGAAAGCAATTTCTGAATGTGTGGGGTCAATTGACCAGGTTGTGTTGTTTTTCATTTTTCAAGTTTTTAGTTCGTTATTGTTTTAATACATCCTGAATGTCTGTAGTTTTCCGAAACTCAGCATTCGCAAATGGGCACAATGGCAGTACTTTAATGTTCCTTTCCCGTGCCATTTCAACAATTTTATATAGCAATTGTTTGCCAACTCCTTTGCCATTAAACATGGGCTCCACCTCGGTATGGTCAATGATTATAAAATTTGTAGAAGCAATGGAGTAGGTCATTTTGCCTGCTGCTACATTGTTATCTCTGGCAATGGCAAAGCCCTTTGTTTGGTCTTCAATTAACTGTATTTCCATTTTAGGTCTGTTTAAGATTGAAGGAATACGATTAATCACATTGCCATTGGCACTTCCATTAAAAGTACACGCGCATTTTCTGTTGCTTCTACTTTGATGGTGTCTGTGTTCCAAATGCCCATTCCATCTCTTTTGGAAAGCTTTTCATTATTAATTTCCACTTCACCATCAAGGATAAACGCATAAACACCATTACCTTCTTTTTTAATTCGGTATTCATCCATATTTCCTTTGGTGAATTTCCCTAAATGAAACCAGGCATCCTGGTGAATCCAAACGCCCTGGTCTTCCTTATTGGGCGAAAGAACCTGGTAAAACTCATTTTCTTTTTCAATGTCTTTTAGTGAAATCTGGTCGTATCTTGGTGTTACATTTTTTTCATTCGGGAACAGCCAGATCTGAAGAAACTTCACTTCTTTGTCTTTATTCTGGTTGTATTCCGAATGCGTAATTCCAGTTCCTGCACTCATTACCTGTACATCACCTTCTTTAATCACGGCCACGTTCCCCATACTGTCTTTGTGCTCCAAATCGCCCTCTAAAGGAATGGAAATAATTTCCATATTGTCGTGTGGATGCGTACCAAAACCCATTCCTGCTTGTACTATGTCGTCATTCAAAACGCGCAGTACCCCAAAATGCATTCTTTCCGGGTTATAATAATTAGCGAAGCTAAATGTATGGTGTGAGTTTAACCAGCCGTGATTCGCGTGTCCTCTTGTTTCTGCTTTGTGAATTACTGTGTTCATTGTATTTATATTTTTATTTGGTAAATGATTAAATCCTACTTGTTGCAACAATGTATCGTAAGTTGATTTTATCGATTTGCTATTGGCTGCTTTAAGAATTTGTGGAGCAATAGCACCAACAACGCCTGTTAAAAGCACATTTTTAATAAATCTTTTACGGTCCATTTTCTTTGCTTTAAAAGTAAAGTGCAAAGATGGAACAGTTTAAAATACAGTGGAATATGAAAAAAGGGAGGAAACGTATGAAAATCCGACAATTAAGTCTTAATTTCTTTTTTCCTGAAGTTCAAAGGGGATAATTGCGTGTTTTTTTTGAAAAATGCACTGAAATTGGCAGGCTCAGTAAACCCCAACTCATATCCAATTTCTTTATTTGATAATGCTGTAAAATAAAGTAGTCTTTTTGCTTCGGTAATTAGGGTCTGCTGAAAAACTCAGCCGCCAAATATTGACATTGATGGCCGTCAGCTGCGTACAACCTACTTTTGATTAGCACTTGCGCATAGGCACGGATGTTGGCGACTTAATATATTCATCCCGAAAACAATTGTTCCAAACAACATTAATATTGCTGAAAAACCCCTGACAATTTTGCCCAGTAGGCATAGGACACCCAACCCGGCCAGTTTGACCAGGTTGAGCACCAAAATAATGCTCGCAATCCACGTTTCGCTTGTTCCCTTTAGCCTTGCCCTGATACGGTTTAACCCGTAAGCGGTCTTGGCTTGCCCGAACTTGCCTTCGATTGGATTCCTTTCTCCCGGACTTAAGTGAATCGACACTGCCGATGGTCTGCCAAGTGGCTTTGCTAAGAGTTTGATCCGCTTTTCTTTCAGGGCCACTCTGTTTGAGCGGGTACAGTATATCTGATCTGCCAGAACTTCTTTTGGGTAGAATCCGAATCTTTTCCTGTAGCGTTCCACATAATCCATCATGTGGGTTCCTTCATTGAACGCTTCCCAGCTAAGCTCGTCAAGAAATGAGATTCCATCGATTAATGACACATGAATCTTAGCCCCAAACTCGACTTTTGCATGGCTTTTGCCCCTAACAATCGGTCTTACGTGGGGTTGGTGAATGCTTACAATCCTATTCTCAATACTGTGGCTATGGTTATCGTACATCTGCTTTTGTTGATCGAAAAGCGTGTTGATTACCAACAAATACTTGTGATCTTTGGGCTCAAGTGGAATATGCGTGTGGCTGTTCAGCATATTGTTTATCGAACGTAAATTGCGCGAAAGAAATCTTAACTGGCTACCAACTGCTTTGCGAATAACTTTTTTTGACTTGTTCTTCTTTTGTGCAGTCTGCAAATATCTCTTTCGGGCTACCTGACGGTAGGTCCTTGGCTTTTGTTTATGAAGCTGTGGATCATATATCTTGTCTATGAGTTGTTCTGCCTTTTCTCTTGCATCTGAAAGTAGATCAAGGTCTGTTGGGTATGCTATATCTTGGGGGCAAGCTGTTGCATCAATAATCAGCCGGCCCTTATTGTCTGGTCCCTGATCGTTATCTTCTGAAGAAACTTTTTCCTCTGCTTGCGCAAACTTGTCCTGTTGTGATTCAAATTTTGCTTTCAAAGTAACAATGCGCTCATTAATGGCATTTACCTGATCCATGCCCAACCTCTTGCGAAAATCTGTCATTAGTGAGGAGTCGAATGGAGCCTGGTCGCTGAAACTAGGATACCCAAGAAAATATTGCATGTAGATGTTCTCCGAAATCTGATCTACCGTCTCCCGGTCATCCAGGTTGCATAGGTGCTTAATAATAAGCGACCCTATGACTATCCGCGGGCTTATTGGTGGCCGGCCGGTGGAATTGATGCCAGTGTGCTTAAGATAAATATTACAAATCTCATCCCAAGGAATAAGTCGCGCCAACATTACCCATCGGTTTTCTGGGTTAAGTGAACGCTCGAATGGTGTCTCAAATCCTTCAAGAGATAGCTGAGCAGGGCTGACATATTTGGGGGTAGGTGCAAGCTTTTTATGGGTCTTATTCATAAATCCATGCATTAGATACCCCAAATATAGCTACAATCCGCTAGAAAATAAGGCCTTTACACTTTTTCAGCAGACCCTAATTATCCTTGCCTGAATATATTCTTTGGCAGTTTTGCCAATTCTCGCTTTCACGGTTCGGTTTAAATGATCAGGCGTGATATAAAGCCCGCTCGCATAATAGGTCGTTGAATGTTCTGTTTTATAGCTGTCCTCCACGCTCTTTTTAAAAGCCCTGATCAGGTTATCTCCGGTAGTATCTACATCCGATTCGATGGGGTTGATCGCACAAATATTATTACATTCTATAAGCAGGAGTTTTAAAAAAGCACCAATAGACAAACACTTCATGTTTGTATCACTGCTGAATAGTTTAAGAATGTTTTTTGCAAAATCCTCTATAACATCATATTGTTCCTTATTTGGCAGTAATGGTGGGCTTTGTCCATAATTTTGAAAGAGTTTCAAACTATCAATAAACGAGATTGGAATAGAACTTTCCACTAAAAACTGATTAGAAAAAGTCATTACAAATCCTAAAGGTTTTTCGGTTTCAATAACCTGGTGTACCTGACCGGGAGCAACAAAGAAAATTTGTTGGTTTGAAAACTCATAGGTATTAAAGTCTATTATATGTTGCCCCTTTGCTTTATTGACAATTAAAACCGTATAATAGTTGTGTCTATGTGGTTCGTCAGATTCTCCGTTTCGTTTTGTATAAATATCTTCCATTTTAGATATCCAAAAACTCACGTTTTCCTTTCCGGAATTTACTTTTGGGTATGTTTTTACGGTATTCATTTAAAACTTCCAAAAATGTTGTTATATGTTCATGGGCCAAAATAAATATCGGCTGATCTCAATCCAGCTCCACTGATGCAGCCAGTTTGAGCATTTTACCGCTTATGGAAAACAGCCATTTGAGTTGTTCCCAAACCAGATGCGCCTCTTGAAGGTCACGTACGGTTTGTTTGTCACTGGATGCCAAACTCCTGATTTCTAATAAATTGAACTTAGGCAACTGTTCCTCAAAAAGAGGATCGTTTTCTGCAAACGCCTTCGCAACGTCGCATTTCCTGTCTTTCAGGCATTGGAGAACCCTCTCCAGGTTCTTCTCTATTTTTTCTGTTACAATCTTGAAGTGTTCGGATGCCTCAGTAGTTTTGTGAAGCTGTATGTATGTGCTTAACGAAGCCAATGAAGCTAAAAGTGTATGATTCAGGACGACCAGTTCGTAAATTTTTTCCGTATCCCTTTGCTTAGAAATTGGTTCCTGTGCCATACGTTGAAACGCCGTGCTCAGATTAGAGGTTCCCAAAAATGCTTCCTTACGCGCTATATTGTAGGAGGTCGGTATGTTTCCCTTACGCTGGTAGTATTCAGTAATTTTATGGAGGAAGTCCTTATTGGCTTTCACACTTTTTTCGATACTTTCCTTAATTTCAACAAACTCCCAGGTAGGCAAAAGCCATAACATGGCCGCATAGGACAATCCGGCTCCAACAAGCGTGTCCAATATCCGGAATTTAATCACGGTCAGAATATCCGGCTGGAGAATAGCATAGATAAAGACCACGCCCAGCGTAATGAAAGTCGCCGAAGCTCTAAAGTTTTTTTGCAACATGGAAAGTGCTATCACCAAAGAAGCCACGGCCATGGCTCCGTATATATAGGGATCCCACACCAGTAAAACCATACCGGTGGCGATGGCTCCGCCGATAAGTGTACCGATAATACGGTCTTTAGCCCGGCTCTTTGTGAGCCCGTAACTGGGCCGCATAATTACGATAACGCTTAACAAGATCCATTGCGGATTCTGAAAAGGGAAGAGTGAACCCAGTGCATAAGCGATCATAACTGTAACCGCCAGCCGAAACGAGTGTCTGAAAATGGTAGATTTAAAACTAAAGTTCCTTAGCAATAGCATGGGATTATACTCCTGAAGTGCTACAAAGCGTTTGGCAACTTTTCTTTCAATAACATCAATTTCAGTAGCATCAGGATCACCTAACAGCCATTTTATTCTTTTTAGTTTTTCGAACTGTTTTTCCTGATATTCGAGTAAATTTTGAAGCATAAGATATTCCTCGTAATCCAGGGTTTCACGAAGCAAATCTATTTCAAGTCTTACATCTTTAAAACATTGCCTCATATTATCGTTCCCGGGCAGATGTTTATTGTTGTTCCCCGCTTCTGAAATCATGCGCAATTGGAAAGACATTTCAAAAATCAGATCCTGAAATCTTTTAATGTATTGGGGATGATCCTTAAAGAGTGCATTCATTCGATCATAGTTTCCGGGATTGGCGATTGCCGTTTCCATCATTTCCACCAACTGCACAAATATCAACAGGCGTTTATCCTGATAATTCGACAAACCGGAAGTCTTTCTGGAAAGAATCAAAATTTCTCTCAGGGTCTCATGATTCCCGGTAAGCTCTTTTTGCAGGTTCTGTAATTTAGACTGTAATTTTTTTTGGTCTTCATGTGGGTCGATCAACTTTCCGCGTGCTTCTATAAATGCAGCCGTAAGCGCATAAGTTTCAGACAAATATTCCTCGGTCTCTGCCTTAGGGTTTATTCGATGCCAAACCATGGATAAGAGCAGATACCAAAGTCCGCCTGCACCTATCAACACAGCATATTGATAGATTTCCAGTCCTTCTGATTCGTTGGCAAAGCTCAATACCAGGGCCATAAGGCCCGAAAAACTAACAAGCGAGGCGCGAAAGCCATAGACCGAAATAAAAGCGATGGAAAAAGTGAGCAATCCCAATAGAGGAAGCAACACCCAAAGATCAAAATGCAAATAGCCTTTAATAAAACTGACGAACATGACCAATGCCGCAGCAATAAGAATGCTTATATTTTTATGTCGAAAACTACCAGTGACATCGCTGGGCGAACTCCAAAAGGCACCGAAGCTGAGTGCCAGCCCAATTTCCAGATACCCGAGTTGTATGCCTGTTAATATGGGTAGAATAACCGCAATACCAACCCTGATGGCCCGTGAAAAACTGACGCTTTTCAAGAACTGTTGCAGCTCCCTAAAATGCTCGGAGATAAAAAGGGTTACAAAACTTAAAACAGAAGGATTCACAAGCAAAGATAGGATTTATTGCAAAACTGATTTTATTTCTACTTTACCAGGATGTAAAAACTCTGTCTGTCTTTTTAATAATTAAAGTCGATGTGTTGATGCTGCTCCGCCTTGCGGTCGTCATTTAAATGATGACTAATGCCGTATATCCTAACTTGACAAACTGGAGTATCAATTACTTTTGCATTCTTTTCATTGAATCCAATTTCAACTGATTGCAGGCGAAGCCTTTGGCAGAAAAGTACCTGTTTCGGTTTTCATCAAACTGTTTATGCTTGAAATAAAAAGCAAAAAAAAGTAAATAAATATTTTTTAAGCAACTTTTGCTAAAGTTAGGGGTTGTATTCCTGTACTGTATAAATAATAAATTCGACATGAAGCTACTTGAAAAAATTTTATTGCCGATTGATATCAGCACTGACTTTGGCGAACAATTGAATGTAGCAATTGAACTTTCACGAACTTTTAATTCTGAAATTATTATTATCTATGTTCTACCCGAAGAAGTATTACATGATGATATTAAAGAGTTTGTAATTCAGGCCATTACTGATTCTTTGAATAAAATCAGGGAAGCCTTTAGTAAAGAAGGAATTATTGTCAGAGAACCTGTAATCGAAAATGGCAAACCAGTCGAAAAAATTATAGAAATGTCTGTTAAGGAGAATGTAAATCTTATTCTTGCAGGCTCAGGAAATAAAGGCATAAAAGAAAAGTATCAACTGGGGATCACAGCTGAAAAGCTAATCAGGCTGTCGGATAAGCCAGTTTGGATTGTTAAATCAAATGAAAAGACAAAACTAAAAAACATTCTATGTCCTGTTGATTTTTCGGGTCCTTCTATACGTGCACTTAAAAATGCCATTTTATTATCAAAGAAATTTAAGGCAAATCTCAGGATTTTAAGTGTTTATCAGCCATATACGAATACTTCGCCGAGAGCAAGAATTGACGAAGAAAAGGAGAATGCCAATTTACTAAAACAAACTGAAGAAAAAATGTCTTTGTTGGTAAAAGAATTCGACTTATACGGATTAAATTGTGAAATAGATATTCAAGCTGGTTCTGCTCATGAAAGGATTTTACATACAATTAAAAAATATGGTCATGATTTATTGGTTATTGGCACAAACGGACGCTCGGGAATAAATCGATTTTTAATGGGTAGCATCACGGAGAAAGTTACCCGTGAAATGCTTTGTTCTTTTGTTACAACTAAGACTCAAGATATTATTAAATTAAAATTTGATGACGAGATTAAGGAAATAGAAATCCACTTAAAAAATGCCAATGAATTAGTCGAAAGTGGATTTTATAAGGAAGCAATAAATCAATTTATGATTAGCTTGCAGATTAATGACATGCACATTCCATCAATGTATAAACTTGCGGAATTACACAGAAGAACCGGCGATCTTGCAAAGGCTAAGTATTACGACGATATGGCCAGGGAATTGTTAGCCAGGTTATGGGATAAAAAGATTGAGCAAGAGATTAGAAAACATTATAGTTCAGGGAAATAGGATTATTGTCCTTCACAAATTTTTGTAAGTCATGAAAACATTTATAATGATAATTGAAATTATCGAAAGGTTTATTATTTTAACCTGAGTAGTTTTGATGGCCATTGTGCTTGTGATTGCATCAGTTGAAGTTGGGTTTATTATTATAACTGAGCTTTCAAACCCTTATGAAACAAATGGAATTATCATTGATATTAATGGTTTATTAGAGACTTTCGGATTCTTTTTAACCGGTTCAATCGGATTTGAATTGTTTGAAACGGTAAAGTTATATTGGAAAGAGATGTTTTTCACGGGGAAGTTATCCTGCTGGTCAGTCTTATTGCAGTTGCCCGTAAAGTAATCGTACTGGATTATTCTAAAGAAGATCCACTGACTATTTTTGCCATTGCTGCGCTAATTGCCGCTATTTCGTTTGGATATTATTTAATAAAGATAACATTAAGAAGGGATAAAACGAAAAGCACTAATTGAAAATGAGCCGTTAACTTAAACGCATCAGCAAATCGCTCGCACCAGTTATAAAACTTGTTTGAAAGAAAATGAAGGAAGAACTTCACAAACTTCCTTACTTTTACCTTTTAATTCAGAATATGTTCAAAGTTTTACTGGCCATTGGCTCAGGAAGTTTTCTTGGTGGAATATCGCGCTACCTTATTTCGCGGGCAATCCAGAACAATATGGCCTCAGCCTTTCCATTCGGCACCATGTGGGTAAACATTTTTGGATGCTTCCTTATTGGCTTGCTGTTTGGCCTTTCTGACCGTGGGAACCTATCAAACAATGAGTTGAGGCTTTTCCTAACGGTTGGCTTTTGCGGAGGGTTCACCACTTTTTCTACCTTCTCTGCAGAAAACATAGCATTGCTCAGGGATGGAAGTTTTCTGCATTTCACCCTGTATGCCGGGTTAAGCGTATTTTTAGGGCTTGCAGCCACATTTGGAGGCCATGCACTCACAAAAATATTTTAATTATGGATAGTCAGACCGAAATTACCCGTCTGAGAATCTACCTCAGCAGTACCGACAAATTCAGACATTCACTCCTGAGTGAAACGATTGTTTTCGCGGCAAAGCGCTACGGATTGGCCGGGGCAACCGTTTTCAAAGGCATTATGGGCTTTGGGGGCAGCAGTGTGGTACACACAGTTAAGTTGTGGGAAATTTCAGAAAAAATGCCCGTGGTTGTTGAAATAGTCGATGAAACTCAGAAAATAAACTACTTCCTCTCATCAATCCTGCCCTGGTTCGATAAAATTACGACAGGCTGCATGATTACAGTAGAAAAGGTAAATATGATTTTCTTCAGGAAAGGCAACAAAACAAAGACCCTGTTCTAAACTTTAGGCGAATCAACGTTGGAGTCAATCAAATTCTCAGCACAGGGTTTACTTGACCTGATGAAGTTTAAAATCAGAAGTATTGTGGAAGGTAAGCGATGGGAAACTGTCCTTCACCACTTTTAGTATCCAATCCCCCTCGGCCAGGAAAACAGGATTTCCATCCCTGTCGAAGGCAACCGAACCCGATTTCCGAACCATAAACCTTTCCATTTCCTTTTTATCGTCACTGGTAACCCAACATGCTTTTGTATAGGGTAGGCTTGCAAACCGGCATTTGGCGCCATATTCATGTTCCAGTCTGAATTTGATAACATCATACTGAAGTTCGCCCACGGTACCTATAATTTTTTTCTGTCCGGCCTCAACGATAAACAACTGCGCCAAACCTTCACCAGCAAGTTGGCGAACGCCTTTATCAAGCTGTTTGGACCGGAAAGGATCCAGGTTAATCACTTCGCGCAAAATTTCAGGTGAAAAGCTGGGGATTCCTTTAAACATAAGGGGTTCACCTTCGGTAAGTGTATCGCCAATGGTAAAATCGCCATTGTCATACAAACCAACCACATCGCCAGGCCAGGCTTCATCGATAATGCTTTTGGCATTTGCCATAAAACTGGTGGGCGACGAAAAACGCAACTTTTTGCCCAGCCGACTGTGATGATAAAACTTATTCCTTTCAAACCTGCCCGAGCAGATGCGCATAAAGGCAACACGGTCGCGGTGATTGGGATCGAGATTGGCATGAATTTTAAAGACAAAGCCGGTAAGTGCTTCTTCATCGGGCTGAACCACCCGGTCAGCAGCTTCAACCGGTCCGGGCGAAGGGGCAATCTGGATGAAAGTATCCAACAGCTCTTTCACACCAAAATTATTCAGGGCACTACCAAAAAACAAGGGCGCCATGTATCCTTCACGATAAAGGTTCATATTAAAACCTTCAAAAAAATCATGAACAAAACCGATCTCTTCCTTTAACTTATCCATTAAAGTAGCTCCAATAAAATCATGAACAGCAGGAGCTTCCAAATCATCAGCTTCAAGAATGGTTTGTGGTACCGAGGTTTTATCAGGAAGAAATAAACTTACTTTCTTATCATAAAGATCATACACCCCTTTGAATCCATCCCCCTGACCAATGGGCCAGGTGTAGGGGCTTACGGCAATACTCAGTTCCTTTTCGAGTTCTTCAATCAGGTCGAAGGCATCACGGCCTTCCCTATCCATTTTATTGATAAAAATCATCACCGGGGTATGACGCATCCGGCAGACTTCCATCAGTTTACGGGTTTGCTCCTCAACACCTTTTACGGAATCCACCACCAAGATAACGCTGTCAACCGCCGTAAGTGTGCGGTAGGTATCTTCAGCAAAATCCTTGTGGCCCGGTGTATCGAGAATATTTACCCGAATATCTTTGTAATCAAAGGCCATTACGGAGGTGGAAACAGAAATTCCCCTTTGCCGCTCAATTTCCATAAAATCGGAAGTTGTCGTTTTCCTGATTTTATTGCTTTTTACCGCACCGGCAGTTTGAATGGCGCCACCCATAAGAAGTAATTTCTCGGTCAGGGTAGTTTTTCCGGCATCCGGGTGACTGATAATGGCAAAAGTTCTTCGTTTATTTATTTCAGATTTCAGGCTCATAAACACATTGCAAGAGGCCGGAATGACCGGCTATTTTGATATTAAGGATTATTTGTGGGGAAAGCGGTATGCCAGCTAACCAAAGGAAACCTTTTCAGACCAACCGGCGGCAAACATCCGGAAGAAACAATACTGCTGTAATTTGGTTAAATACACATTATTATATTGAGGCGGCAAAATTAGTAAAAAATCAGGCCGGCACAACAATAGACTGTAACACACATTCTTTCATTTGAAACAATTTTTTTTAAGCGGTATAAAAACATTATCCTAATTTTGCACCTCAAAACAAACAACGAACATGTCAGAAATCACCAAACTACAGCCTTCGGAGGCTTACGCAAAAATTACTGAAGGCGCTATATTCCTTGATATTATTGACGAAGAAGGATTCAGTGTTGTCGCCTATGATGGCATTGCATCCACACAGGTTACCCTTTTACAATTGCTGGAGAAACTCCAATGGATGGATAAAGGTCCAACATACATTACCGGAGGTTATGATGAAGCCAGTGGCTTTAAAGCAGCCAATTTGCTTTTCCATCAGGGCTTCGAAAATGTTGCCTATGTTGCCGGAGGCGTTCAGGCCTGGTTTCAGGAAGGCTATCAGGTAAAATACAACGTAAATGGCGGTTGTGGCACCGGAAGCTGCGATACAGGAAGTTGCGACACGGGTAGCTGCGGAAGCGACTATGAAGATGAAGACTCCTCCGGCGGATGCAGCGGATGCTCCTGCGGACACTAAGATTTGAGAGTCTCTTGTTGAAGGCCTGCGGCCGGACGGTAACTGATTGGACGATTGGAAAATTGGAAGCATTTTGCTATGCCTGCGACAGGGAGCAAGGTGATGGAAGAATGGAATATTGGAAGATTGGGAAGATCTGTTGATGCATGCGGCAGCGAGGTCCTCCATTCGGTGGTTGAGCGGAGTCGAAACCATCCGAATTAGATTGAAGGATGGCCCTTCGGCCAAGGATATAAATAATGGAAAATTGGGGAGATGGTGGAATGCCTTCGGCAGGGAAAAAGAGAATGGAAGATTGGAAAGTTGGATGAATGGGACATTCTGGAGTGCCTGAATCAGTGATGTAAAAATCTCAGGCTGAATGGCTTAGAAATTAGAAATTAGAAATTTTCTTTCCTCAGCTCCCCTCTTCCCAATCTAAACCTCCTTCACATCCAGCGCATCGCGCAAGCCATTACCTATCAGCATAAAAGCAAGCACCAGAAGCATAATGCAAAGCCCGGGCAAAATGGCCAGCCACGGATTGTCCAGAATAATGTATGGGTAATTTTCTTTGATCATGGTTCCCCAGGAAGGCATGGGCGGTTGCACGCCTATTCCCAGAAAGCTCAAACCGGCTTCAATAAGGATGGCAGAAGCAAAATTGGCTGCCGAAATCACAATTACCGGCCCCATGGTATTGGGTAGCACATGCCGGAGTATAATCCTGCGGCTTTTATAGCCCAAAGCCCGGGCAGCTTCCACAAATTCTTTTTCCCTGATGCTCAATATCTGGCCACGCACAACGCGCGCCACTTCAACCCACATGGTTAGTCCAACTGCGATGAACACCTGCCAAAAACCTTTGCCCAATGCAAAAGTGATGGCAATAACCAGCAATAATGTCGGAATGGACCAAAGCACATTGATAAACCAAATGATCAACTGATCCACCCACCCCCTGAAAAAGCCGGAAAGTGCGCCCAACAATATCCCTAGTACCAGTGAAATAAACACCGATATAAAACCCACCGATAAACTTACCCGTGCCCCAATCATCAACTGACTTAGCATATCGCGTCCAAAACGATCGGTGCCCAGCAAATAATATTGCTTCCTGATGTGTGATTTTTCGATAATCTCCTTTAATCGGGCTGGATCTGTTTCAATATGCTTCCCATTCAGGTCAGTTGATGGGAAACCCTGAATAGCATTAGCAGGCAAGGCATAAACCACATCAGCTAAATGAAACGCGTAAACCAATGAATTCCCGCTTACGGAAGGCTCCCAGGCTGTTACTTTTATGCTATCTCCTTTAAATTCCCAGGCCGAAACAGGTATTTTCTGATCATTGCTCCGACAACCGTACAACCATCGTGTCAATAGTCCACATTTATGCCGGGCTACATTTTCAGTAACTTTCAGCATATTCACTGAAAAGCCGGGCTTTTGGGCAGCAATCTCCAGGTGTTGCTCATTGGCATATGGCGATGAATCCGGGGTTATCAAATAACCGGCAATGGCAACCAGGGTTACCAACACTATAAAATAGAATGAGAACAAGGCTGGTTTATTTTTTACCAGCTTTTTAAGTGCTTTTTGGTTGAGAGAGCCTTCGCGGACGATTTTGATTCGAAACAGCAATTCGGTTTGGCTTTAGAAGTATGAATAAAAATTCTAATTAGAATGACTTATCCCCACCCAGGATGCCGCCAAGAATTGAACCGCCCATTCCGGCTACGCCACGGCTTTCGCCACGATTAGAATGTGTAGCAGCAGCAATCCTATCTGCGAGCCGCGAAAAGGGAAGGCTTTGCAGGTAAACCAGCCCGGGACCGGTCAACTTTACCAGGAACAGGCCTTCACCGCCAAAGAGCGCATTCTTAAAGCCTCCAACAAAGCGGATATCATAATCAACAGAAGGATGGAAGCCAACCAGGCAACCGGTATCCACGTGGAGGACCTCTCCGGCTTTGAGTTCACGTGGAACGATGGTCCCTCCGGCCTGAACAAAAGCAAGTCCCTCTCCCGATAAGCGTTGCAGAATAAATCCTTCACCACCAAAAAAACCGGCACCAATCTTCTTCGTGAATGCAATATCAATGTCAATTCCACGGGCGGCGCACAAGAAGGAATCCTTCTGGCATAGAAATTCGCCACCAAGTTTACCAAGGTCAAGGGTGATGATTTTCCCGGGATATGGCGCTGCAAAGGCCACCTTCCGCTTATAGTTATCGGTATTGAGGAAGGTAGAAATAAAGAAACCATCGCCAGTCAACATGCGTTTAAATCCCTTGAAAAGCCCTCCACCAGTAGTGGTCTGCATTTCAATGCCCTGGTCCATGAACATCATAGCACCAACTTCGGCACGCACCCCTTCCTGTGGATCAAGCTCAATTTCAACCAATTGCATATCATCTCCAACAATCTTATAGTCAATAATATCTACCATGTTTTTAAATTTTGAGTTGTCAATATGTAAAAGCAAAAATAGCCCAAAATGTATGATTTTTAAACAGAAACTACCGAAAGGCAGGAGAATTAGTCATAAAACATTGATATTAGCTTATCCTATGACTTGAATTTCTTCGATTTTTGATTGAATAAATCACAATACCGGTATCCTTACAAAAATCTTAATGCATTTGTTTTCTAATTCAGGAAAATGTATTATTTTTGCCTCCTCAAATTAGATGGTGGTTTTAGCTCAGCTGGTTAGAGCGCTTGATTGTGGTTCAAGAGGTCGCGGGTTCGAATCCCGTATCCCACCCAGAAAAGAGGTTGTCATAAATGGCAGCCTCTTTTTTTGTGGAATTTAATCTTGCTTCACCACAAACCAATTATAGTCTGAGCTATGATCAGATACCCGAAACTGAATAAAAAAACCTCCGCCAATTCCATTTGACGAAGGTTTTTTAGAATACTATTATTCTGAATATCTGACAGTTACTGACTAACTGCCACCACTTTCATAGCCGGTGGGTTATGCAAATGGCGCTTCACGGCACAAAGATTGGCTGAATTGACTACGGCATCACGATATTTATCCGGAAAAGAAGCCGGCAAAATAATCCTGATTTCCAAATCAGAAATCATATGGGTTTCGGGATTAAATTTCATTTCCTGTTCCAGGCTTATTCCATCCGTCGAAATTCCCCGTTGGTCACAAAATGACTTAACGTAAATCCCTGCACAGGTGCCTATAGAAGCGAGGAACAAATCGAAAGGGGCCGGAGCAGAATTATCCCCACCAGACCGCACCGACTGGTCGGTTACAATACGGTGTCCATTATGATCAGCAACAATTTTCTTATTTCCTTCAAAAGTAATTTTCATTCGTCGTTTTTTAATGATGAGTGGTAAAAATTGAATTGAGTGCTTCCCTTACAAATAAGGTGCCTTTTTAGATAAATGTCAGGGAAACTTCCTTCAAAAATTTATCTTCAAGCAAGCGGGCAATCCGCTTCACCACGGTTCGGCGAATTTCAAGTTCAACCGGAAGGCTGGGATCCTGATGGGCGATATTGATGCGTGTACCAATTATAAAGTGAATTTCATCACTTTCGATAAACATCTTTACAATCCTGTCGGCAGGCCCCCGCCCCAGACGGCTGCTGTTGCTATAACTTTTCAGCAGTTCCGTAACTTTACCAAGGGTAAGAATGCCTTCGGTAATCAGGTCAACGCCTTCCATCATCGAAATGGGCGGCAGATCGGGGTCATCAAAATCGAAGCTGTCTTCAATCTTGCGGTTCAGTTCCCGGGCAATAATATCAGATGTAGTGGCACCGCAAAGGATTTTCTTACCCTTAAAAGACTCCACCCGTTCTGCCAGTTCGGCATCTTTATCATCCTCAAACGGAGGACCGGTGCATACCAGCATTTTACGTGGCTCCCTGAAGTAAACCACGCCGCAACTTGTATCGTCCTTACTCATATAGCCATCGTTCACATGGGCCATATTTACAATTTTATGAGCCAGTTGCAAAGCCGAAAGGTCTGGTTCATGCTGAATCAATTCCAGCGCATATTGCTGCGCATTATCGCGGCCCCAGCCAAAAAGAAATTTACCTCCACCCAGGCCTGACTGGGCAACCCCATCGCTAAAAAAGATGATCCTGTCTTCCTTTTGAGGGACAAACTCACAACTATTCAGTTCTTTGCCTGCACTTTTCCCACCATCAAGCATTACGCAGGTCCATTCTGGATCAAAGATTTTCCCACCGCGCATAATAATGGTTTGCGGGTTATCATACTCAAGTATCCTCACTTTTCCATCATACTCAATATCGAGAATGGTAAAGGTGGAATAGCTCATTTTACGCTCACTGCATTCCGGCAAGGTATTCATGATAATTTCGGCAATACGGTGGATTTCTTTGTGCTCAACCGTAAAATTAAGCGCCATGGTTGCCGTTAAGATAGCCAGCATATTGGCTTTTACCCCATGCCCCATACCATCAGAAAGTACCACAACTATGCGATTTTCTTCAACCATGCGGCGCATCAGGAATACATCACCGCAAATGCGCGATTCATAATGATTTTTCAACTCAGCGTTGACCTCTATATAGAATCTGTTGTCCATGCGCGCTTATTTTTTTGCCGCTTTATGCGATTCAATGATAGAGTTGAGCATTTTTTCGGTTTTTGCAGCACCTTCGCCCAATAAAAAGGCAATTTTTTGCACCAGGTCAAGATTTTCGTCAATCACTTCGGTTACCCGGCTGATTACTTCTTCCTTACGGACTTCAGGAGAGTACATGTCGCGCAATACAGCACCAACAATTTTCCCTTTTTTGATGGGAAATACGGAAATATTCATCAACCTTTCGTCAATATAGATATCACGGTTTACAACATTTTCATTGCTGGTAAGCACTACCGTAAAAAGCTTGTACACCTGAAATGGAAGTAAAGTCTTGATATCAGCACCAATTAATCCCGGAATAATTTCATTGATCTCAGCGGCATCTTCACCCAACGAATTGATGAAACTCTGATTGGACTCAATCACCTTTAGGTTTTCATCCACTATAACAATAGAACTCGGCAACTTCTGCAGCATGGAAGAGGTTCTTTCAAGGGCTTCCTGTGCCATTTGCTGATCCTGTCTGGCTTTTTGTTCACTCTCTACCAATGCCTCACGGGTTTTGGCCAGTTTTTCATTGGTAAGCTTTAGGGTTTTTATAAAATCATGTTTACTTTTCAGGGAATAAGTGATACACATATCAGTTTTGGTAAGCCCTTTGGCCACAGCAACAGCAAAATCGTTACACGTCTCAAAACCACAAGCCCCGCAGCCCAACTTGTCATCATGGTCAAGCTTACCAATCACTTTGAGAATTTCCTTAACTTTTTCCTCGGGCGGGGGTTGAAGCCTTTGGTCATCATTTACAAATTCTGCCCTAAAGTCAATGGATGAAGCATATTTTATGCGATCGGCATCCCACTTTTTAACATCAAAATCCTTAAGTTTCTTTTTGGCATATTCAGCCACTAAGGTTTTTCTCAGGTACTTCTTTCCTCCTTTTGAAGTGCCGGGACCCATCAGACACCCCTCGCAATAAAACATATTGAAATGTTTGCGCACGAAATCCACCGAGGATTCAAACTCACGAATGGCTTCCAAAATGCTATCTTTACCTTCGGAAGTAATGATGCTGCCTTCCATCAGATCTTCGCTCAGGCCTGCTGCCTGAAGAATTCCATTACTTACAGCATAAAGCGAACCTTTATAACCTAAGGGTGCATCAAAATCGGAATATTCAACTGTACTTTCCTTAATGTTATGCTGATCAAAGAGTTGCCTGAGTTCAACAAAGGTTAGTACGGCATCCACCCTGGCATTGCCTTCATATCGCAATGCCTCGTCCTTGGCCCCAATGCAGGGGCCAATGTAAACCACACGAATCTCCTCTCCATATAATTGCCTCACCAACTGTGCCGATGCAATCATGGGTGAAACTATCGGGGCAAGATTGCCAATCAATCCGGGATGAAACTTCTCAATCAGGGCAACAATGGGGGGACAATTGGCCGAAATGTAATAACGACCCAGAAAGTTCGTAAACAATTCACGGTATTCCGCGGCAACCATATCCACGCCAAAGGATACTTCATTCACGTGACTGAAGCCAAGTTCACGAATCATGCGGACAAATTTCCGGTAATCGGTAATATCGTCAAACTCCCCGGAAATACTGGGTGCTACAATAGCAACAACCTTTTCATCCGAAGCAAGCATTTGTTCCACAACTTCGCATGAATCCCTGTAAGTAATGGCTAAAGGCGCACATACAATCAGGCAACTTCCGCAACCAATACAGCGACCATCATCCACAACGGGAACTTCCTGAGTGCCTTTCACCTGTATGGCATTCACCGGACAAGCCCTGACGCAGGCGTAGCAAACCTTGCATTTTTCGGCATCTATGGAGATTAAAGGGGGTTTCATAAGCATGATTTGAATTCAGGGTAAGTTTAATGGCAACTTTTAGTTGAAAGACGTCCTTAAATGTTGGTTTTGTTTTTACCAAAAATGCCATCGAGAATCGCGAGCACTTTATCTTCATTCAATCCGGTATATTCCTTGCCATCAATATGGATGAGTGGCCCACGATCGCAACTGCTGAAACAATGCGCACCATGAAAATATACAAGGTGGCGAAGATTATTTTCATTCAAATAACGTTCTACGGCTTTTACCAAATGCTTGTTCCCACGGGCAAAGCAGGAACTACCAAGACAAATCTGTATATCAATCCTGTTATCTTCTTGCATTGTTTGAAGTCAATTTATAGTCACTTTCATGAATGATGAATTACATAATTTCGACAAAATTAACATTGTGGCGGTTATTTTAAACAGAATGAACAAAAATAACCAAAAAATTAAAAATAACTGTTAAAAAATTAACATTGTTATTAAAATAACAGTAATTTTATCCACACAAAGCGATTATTCAATACAGGTTTACGGCTGTAGCCTTAGGAACCAAATTTCTTAAAAAACTGTAAATCAATAAACAATGGCAGACAGGATAGATGAAATAATCAACAGGCATTTGAATGTACAGCGAGAAACCCTGCTTCCTTTATTACAAGACCTCCAGAACGAGCTTGGTTATTTATCGGAAGATGCCATCAATCGCATCTCCGTTTCACTAAAGCTTCCCACCAGTAAAATTTATGGGGTAGCCACTTTTTACGACCAATTCCGGTTTGAGGCAAGAGGACGTTTTCACATACAGATTTGCCATGGAACCGCCTGCCACATCAATACTTCGGCCCGCATTATACAGGAAGCGGAGCGCCTGCTCAAAATCAAACCAGGGCAAACCTCACGCGATGGAATGTTTAGCATTGAGGTGGTCAATTGCATGGGTGCATGTGGACTTTCGCCTGTTATTGCTGTAAATGAAAAGTATTATCACGGCATTACTCCCGGCGATTTGAAAGAGATTCTGGAAAAATGTAAAGACAATCCCACAGCCTTATGAATAGCATAGCAAACATAGATCTGCCCCGGTTTACAGATTATAGTCTCTTGGGTCATCATCCGGAAGATGCTCCTGCGATGGAGGAATACATCAGCAGTCTGAAGCGGGATAAGGTGGATAAACCTGTTTTATACATCAGCTCGGGCACTTGCGGACTAATTGCTGGTGCTGGCAAAACACTGGAAGCCATAAACAACTATTTAAATGAAAAGGAAATAGATGCCGAAATTGTACAAGTGGGATGTATTGGATTGTGTATTCACGAGCCATTGCTCGATGTGCAACTTCCCGGAAAAAGACGCATCTCTTTTTCAAAGGTTTCGGAAGATATTGTTGATCCACTGCTGGATGATATCCTGAATGGTGTATTGCCCGATAATAATATACTGGGGCAGTATTCACATCCCAATCAGGAAGCCTGGGAAGGCGTAAAGCTGCTCAACGAAATGGCCTATTTCAGGTTACAAAACCGCCTGGTGCTAAAGCATTGTGGAATCATTAATCCTTTTTCCATTGAGGAATACATTGCACGCGGTGGCTACAAGTCCCTGACCAGGGTTTTGCGCAACTACTCACCCGATAAAGTATGTGAAATTGTTGAAGATTCAGGATTAAGGGGACGCGGTGGCGGAGGTTTCTCCACCGGACGGAAATGGAAAACAGCCCTCAACACGCAGGTGGACCAACGCTATTTAATTTGCAACGGCGATGAAAGCGATCCCGGCGCCTTTATGGACAGGGCCATTTTTGAAGGAGACCCGCACAAATTGCTCGAAGGTGTTGCCATTGCAGCTTATGCTATAAATGCCAGCAAAGCCTATATTTATATCAGGGCGGAATACAAACTGGCAGTTGACCGGCTTCATATAGCCATTGAACAGGCAGGACAGGCCGGATTGCTTGGTCAGAATATATTAGGCAGCGGTTATAACCTTGTGATTCAAGTGCGTGAAGGCGCCGGTGCCTTTGTGTGCGGTGAAGAAACAGCGCTCATTTCAAGCATTGAAGGCAAAAGGGGAACACCCGGGCCGAAACCTCCGTTTCCCTCCATAAAAGGACTCTTTGGCAAACCCACCGTTGTAAATAATGTTGAAACCCTGGCCAATATTCCTTCCATCATTGAAAATGGACCGGTCTGGTTTTCGTCTATTGGCACCGAAAATAGCAAAGGCACGAAAGTTTTCGCCATAGCTGGTAAAGCAACCATTACAGGATTGGCTGAAGTAAGCATGGGTACCTCGCTCAAAGACCTCGTTTATTATGTTTGCGGGGGAATTAAGGAAGGTAAACGACTGAAAGCAATACAACTTGGCGGCCCTTCGGGTAGCTGTCTGCCCGAGAAGAGCCTTGATGTAATCATTGACTACGAAGCCCTCGTTGAGGCTGGTACCATAATGGGATCAGGTGGATTGGTGGTGATGGATGAAGACACCTGCATGGTGGACATTGCCAAGTTTTTTACCGACTTCCTGCAAAAGGAAAGCTGTGGAAAGTGTATTCCCTGTCGGGAAGGAACCCGCAGAATGCATGAAATCCTCGAAAATATTACCCGACGGCCAGTAAACGAAAGTGGATTTGAAACACTTGAGCGTTTTAAGGGCGTAATGCAACTTGAAAACCTGGCCGATGTCATCAAGGACACTTCCCTTTGCGGACTGGGTCAAACAGCGCCCAACCCGCTCTTAAGCGCGTTAAAATATTTCCGTGAAGAATTTGAAGAACATATTTTTGATAGAAAATGTCGTGCCGGGGTTTGCAAAGACCTGAAAGTCTATTACATAGACGTGGAAAAATGCACCGGATGCACGGCCTGCGCAAAGAAATGCCCCACCAATGCCATCATCGGGTCGCCCCGGGTGCCGCATTTTATCATTGAGGATAAGTGCATTGGATGCGGCATTTGCTTTGATGTTTGCAAATTTGTCGCTGTTTTTGTAAAATAAACCTTTGGCATAATAACTTTAAACGGTATGAATTTTCCGATAGAGGTAAACAATAAAACCATCATAGCCCGAAGAGGCGAAACCATACTCGAAGCCCTTGACCGGAATGGAATATCGGTTCCGACGCTGTGCCATATACCCGAGCTGCAACCTACAGGCTCATGCCGCATGTGTGTGGTGGAAGTAGAAGGCAAACCCAACCTTATTACCGCCTGTTCCTATCCTGTGGAAGAATGGATGAAAATTAAAACCCATTCCCCAAGGGTAGTCAACGCACGCAAAACCAATGTAGAGCTGCTGCTGAGCAATCATCCTGACGACTGCCTTTATTGCGAACGCAACGGAAACTGTGAATTACAAAGTTTTGCCGAGCAACTAAATGTAAGGGAACGCAGGTTTACCGGCAAAAAAAACAAATATAAAACCGACCCTTCGGGATCGAGTATCGTACGCGATCCGGCAAAATGTATTTTGTGCGGACGATGCGTCCGAACCTGCGACGAGATTATCGGGGCATGTACTCTTGGATTTATTGGACGCGGAAACAAAACCATTATCGGGCCTTCGTTCAACAAACAACTAAACCTTTCAAGTTGTATCGCCTGCGGGCAATGCATTATGGCCTGTCCCACCGGAGCCCTGCACGAAAAAAGACATGCTTCTGATTTGCAGAATGCACTTCACCAAAAAGACAGGCATGTTGTTATCATGCACTCCCCCACAGTGGGCGTGAGCCTTGCAGAAGCCTTTGGTGCAAAAGCCGGAAAGGACATCACAGGGCTGATGAACGCGGCCTTGCGAAAAACCGGATTCGATAAAGTGTTTGACGGCGCATTTGGGGCAGATCTTTACATAATGGAACTGGCCGCCGAAATAGAGCATCGCATAAAAAATGGTGGCATTTTACCTGTTTTCAGCAGCGATTGTCCTTCCTGGATAAAATACCTGGAGCAATGGCATCCTGAAATTATACCGAATGTATCGGTATGCAAATCGCCTTCTCAGATGCTGGGAGCCATAATTACCAATCATTACACCAGGACCTACCACATAAATCCCGATCAGCTTTACACGGTGAGCACCATGCCCTGCACCGCTAAAAAATTTGAAGCCCAACGCGGACAAATGACCCATAAAGGCATCAGTGACGTGGACTCAGTACTTACCACCCGCGAACTCGCGCAGTTTATCAAACTTAATGGCATTGACTTACAGCAAAATGACAACGAGCTGACTGATTTCCCTTACCATATCCGCAGTTCGGCGGGCAAACTTATGTCGGTTTCGGGTGGCCTAACGGAAGCCTTGATCCGCACCTTGCATTTCAGGTTAACCGGCAAAGATTTCCCAACGCCCAAAATAAATGAGCTCAGAAGCAATAAGGAAATAAAAGAGGTTCACCTCAAAATGGGGAATTACAAACTGGGCTTTGCCGCGGTGAGCACCGTTAAGCATGCGGCCCAACTGATTGACGAAATAGCCACCGGGCGCGATGACCTTCATTTTATTGAAGTGATGGCTTGCCCGGGCGGGTGTGTGGGCGGCGGCGGTCAGCCAATTGTTAAGGATATGGGTGCGATAAAAGCACGTACCAAGGCTGTTTACGAAACCGATGACAAGGATTCAATCCGGGCTTCCTACAAAAATCCGGCAATTGTGGAACTATACCGCGATTTCCTGGGAGAACCGTATGGTGAAATGTCGGCTAAACTTTTGCATACTTCTTACAAAAAGAGGGATGTAGCACTTTAAGTACCAAGGTTTATGGCAACACAGGAGAATAACACAACAAAAAAGCATCTGGTAACGACCATTAAAGAGCGTTGCCGGGTCTGCTACACCTGTGTTCGCGAGTGCCCTGCCAAAGCCATTCGTATCATTAACGGGCAGGCCGAAGTGATGAATGAACGCTGCATTGGCTGCGGCAATTGTGTGAAAGTTTGCAGCCAGAATGCAAAGGTTTTCCGAAATGAGACAGATGCTGTAAGGCAATTGATTAAATCGGGCGAGCCGGTGGCAGCTATTGTTGCACCCAGTTTTCCAGCCGAATTTTCAGAAATCCGGAATCACCGCTTATTGGTTTCCCTCGTTCGGGAGCATGGGTTTAAATATGTTGCCGAGGTTTCGTTTGGTGCCGACCTGGTAGCTGCGGAGTACAAAAAAGTACTTCAATCACAGGATATCCCACCAGTTATCTCCTCCGACTGCCCGGCCATTGTAAGTTATATTGAGCATTATCATCCCGGGCTTGTTGGCTCATTGGCTAAAATTGTATCGCCTATGGTTGCCATGACCCGTGTGATGCGAAAACGATATGGTAAAGATTTAAAAATCGTATTCATTGGTCCATGTGTCGCAAAAGCCGAATTTTCAGAAATCCTGGATGCTGCCATAACCTTCAGGGAACTTCGCGAAATGATTCAGCAGCGCGGACTTAAACCAGCAGACGTCAGCCCTTCGGAATTTGACCCACCGCTTGGCGGGAAAGGCGGAATATTTCCTGTGAGTAGGGGTTTGCTCAACACGGTTGGCATTAAAGAAGATATTTTTGAGCGGAATGTGATTGTAGCAGAAGGAAAACCTGCCTTTCAGGAAGCGATCCGTGAATTCGAAAACGGACAGATTGCCCAGGAACATCTGGAACTTTTGTGTTGTGATGGATGCATCATGGGCCCTGGAATGTCGCCCTATCCGATGTTCTCATCACTCAGTCGCCGGTATCGAAAACGCGCCAGCGTGAGCGATTATGTGATCCACAAGCTGGAAACCATAGACCTGAAACAGTGGGAAAAAGATGTTGAAACCTATGGCGCACTCGATTTATCCCGCGAATTTATCAACCGCGACATCAGGTATGACAAACCCGACAGAAAAGATATTGATGAAGTACTGCTAAAAATGGGCAAAACAGGGCCTCAGGACTTTTTAGATTGCGGTGCCTGTGGATACGACTCGTGCGAGGAACATGCCATAGCAATTATTCGCGGCCTCGCCGAACAAGAAATGTGCCTGCCATTTACCATCGAAAAACTGCACAATTACATTGGGGAACTCAATGTTTCAAATGAAAAACTGGCAAACACCCAGGAAGCATTGCGCCACTCTGAAAAACTTGCAGGTATGGGGCAACTCTCTGCCGGAATTGCCCATGAGCTGAACAATCCTCTGGGAATCATTACCATGTACAGCAACATCCTGAAAGATGAAGCCAGTGCCGAAGATCCCATACGCAGCGATCTTGAATTGATTGCTGAGCAGGCTGAACGTTGCAAAAAAATTGTGGGTGGATTGCTGAATTTTGCACGAAAAAATCAGGTAAACTTTGCGGACGTCAACCTGAATAACCTGCTGGAACATGCCATCAGCACCGTTATAGCTCCACCTGCGGTGAAAATATCCATGGAATCATTAATCAATGATCCAATGGTAAAACTCGACTTTGACCAGATGTTACAGGTTTTTACCAACCTGCTGAAAAATTCGGTAGAAGCCATGCCAGAAACAGGTGGAATAATACAGGTAAGGCTTACAGAAACCAAAGATGACCTTACGGTACACATAAGTGACTCGGGAAATGGCATTTCCACCGAAAACATGGAAAAACTGTTTACACCTTTTTTCACCACAAAAGCCATTGGCAAAGGAACGGGATTGGGCCTTCCCATCATTTACGGCATTGTAAAGATGCACAAAGGGGGAATTGATGTTAAATCAAATGCAAATCCTGCAAAAGGCCCCACAGGCACCACTTTTTCAATAACACTACCCCGACTTACGCTGAACTCAAATTAAAGCCATCACATTAAATAAAAAAATGATGAAAAAAACCGTCTTAATTGTTGATGATGATATGGATTATCTGTTTCAGATGAAGCTAAAAATAGAACAATTCGGCTATGAAGCCATCACAGCAGATAGTCAGAAGGAAGCTGAAATGATTATTGAGAGTGTAAAGCCTGATCTGGCAATACTTGATTTAATGATGGAGAGCGACGACAGCGGCTTTATACTCGCTTATCGCATCAAAAGGAAGTATCCGGATGTGCCGATAATCATTGCCACTGCAGTAACTGCTGAAACAGGCATGTCGTTCGACATTAATTCTGACGACAGCCAGCAATGGATAAAGGCCGACCTTTTTCTTGACAAGGGCATACGGACCGATCAACTTCAACGGGAAATCAATAAACTCCTCAAAATTTAAGCTATGGCAGAA
>SWCC01001369.1_pt1 | contig 42330 bp, 39 predicted proteins | sample 4692971 | NCBI WGS metagenome assembly SWCC01 (sample SAMN10267277, study PRJNA491770) | bioreactor metagenome | isolation source: DHS bioreactor inoculated with subseafloor sediment | place: Japan: off Shimokita Peninsula | collected 2006-08 | reverse complement strand
TAACGACTATCCGACTAACGACTATCCGACTAACGACTATCCGACTATTAATTCACCTTATGCCCTATCCGATATACGCTTTCAATTCCCTTAATTTGCTTCATCGCAACTATAAGCCGGTTGATTTCTTCTGTATCGTGCACCAATATCATAATTGAGGCTTCAAAAACTTCTCCGGTTGAGTCAATATGAAATGAACGAATGTTCAGGCCAAGATCTTCAGTAACTGCCTTCGTTATTTCATTAATCAGACCAATCCTATCGAAGCCCGACAATTTCATGCCTGTTTGAAAAGTAGTGGTTTCGCGATTGGTCCAATTTGTTTTAACAATACGATTACCGTATTTTGACATAAGGGTGATGGCCTCAGAACAATTGGTCCGGTGTATCCATACATCACCATCGCCAGCCACAAAACCAATCACATCATCACCGGGAATTGGATGGCAACATTCAGAAATGTGATAATCCGCATCATCTTTTGTGTTTACACCCGGTCGGGCGAGTAATTTAGTATTCACGTCTTCAGACAAAATCCTCGGGATATTGGGTTTATTCCTTCCAAAAGGCCGGGTAATAATATTAAGCCAACTTCCCTTTTCATTTTGTGCAATGCAATCTTTCACTTCCTTGATGCCAATTTCGCCCAGGGCTGCTTTGTAATACAAATCACTGGGTGATCCAAACTTGTTACATTCCTGCATCTTCAGAATAATACCTTTTGTCAATTCCACCCCCAGTTCAGCAAATAAGGCTTCAAGGATTTTTCGGCCGTCTGCGGCATGTTGTTTCTTTTTGTCTTTCAGCGCTTCCTTGATAAATGACCTTGCCCTGGCTGTTACCGCGTAATCGATCCATTCATCACGGGGCTGTTGCTTTTTACTGGTGATAATTTCTATCTGATCGCCATTGTTTAAAACATGATTCAGGGATACCAGCCGATGATTAACTTTTGCACCTATGGAATGGTTCCCGATTTCAGAATGGATATTATAGGCGAAATCAATGGCAGTTGAGCGCGCAGGCAATGTTTTTATATCGCCTTTAGGGGTAAAGACAATAATTTCATCTGCAAACAGGTTGAGCTTAAATTCATCAAGGAAAGTAAGCGCATTGGGATCAGGGGCCTGCAATAACTCTTTAATCTTGTTCAGCCAACGGTCAATACCGCTTTCATTCTGGGCTTTTTCCTTGTATTTCCAGTGTGCAGCGTAGCCTTTTTCAGCAATCTCATTCATGCGGCGGGTCCTTATCTGCACTTCAACCCACTGTCCGGTATGGCTCATCACAGTGGTGTGCAGTGACTCGTAACCATTTGCCTTGGGACTTGACACCCAATCCCTGAGCCGGTTTTGTTTGGGACTATAGTAATCTGTCACCACCGAATAGGCCTGCCAACATTGGTATTTCTCATTTTCATAGGCGGTATCGATGATGATACGAACGGCAAACAAGTCAAAAACTTCCTCAAAGGGGATTTGCTTGGACTTCATCTTTTGCCAGATGGAATAAATCGACTTTTCGCGACCAATGACCTCAAATTGAAGTCCCAAGGTTGCTAAAGTCTTTTTTATGGGATAAATAAACTTACTGATAAACTTACTCCGGCTGGCCGATGTTTCTTCCAATTTCGCGGCTATGGTGGCGTAAACCTCGGGTTCGGTATATTTGAGGGCCAGGTCTTCCAGCTCACTTTTTATGGCATATAAACCCAGGCGATGGGCAAGCGGGGCAAAAAGGTAAATGGTTTCCGAAGCAATTTTCAATTGTTTTTCGGGAATCATGGCATCCAGGGTCCTCATGTTGTGCAGACGATCGGCCAGTTTGATGAGGATAACACGCACATCATCCGATAAGGTCAACAGGATTTTACGGAAGTTCTCGGCCTGGGCAGAGGCCGAAGTTTGATCAAAAATTTCCTTGATTTTGGTAAGTCCATCGATAATGGTGGCAATTTTTTCACCAAACATCTGCCGGATGTCATCCACAGAATAATTGGTATCTTCTACCACATCGTGCAACAACGCACAAATGATAGAGGTTTCACCAAGTCCGATTTCGCCGGCCACAATGCGGGCAACTTCAAGCGGATGATATATGTATGGTTCTCCGCTTTTACGCCGCATGTCCTTGTGTGCTGCAACAGCAAGGTTAAATGCCTTGCGCACCAATCGCTTATTCTTCTGGTCGCCTGCTTTTCCCCAGGCATTCAACAAATTGCGGTATCTCTTTAGTATCTCCTTACGTTCCGTTTCAATATCAATTACATACATACAAGTACCCCGCAATTAGAATAATTCGTTTATGATGAGCCTCACAAAGATAGAGAAAATCCGATGTCAATAGAAGTATGGTAGATGGGATTTTTATTTGAAGAATTATCTATGTGCATTAAATACTGTTTTAAGTGTCTATGTGGTATTCTTTATTTTCCTTAACCACATAGGCTCGTAAGGCAAATAGGAATTTCTATGTGACTTCCTATGTGATCTATGTTTCTATGTGGTTTTTTCTTTTTTTTCTGAACCACATAGGCAAATAGGGCACATGGGTATTTCTATGAGAGTTTCTATATGTTCTATCCACACTTAGGCGAAACAAGTTGTGTCTATAAGCTAATCTTTCCCAAAAAACATAAAATGCGGTATTGTTTTTGTGCTTTTTGGGCTTTATCGCTGATAAATTAACTACTTTTGAATACCAAAGTTAACTAAGGAATACTTCTACCCTATGAATAAGTCCCGGCAACTATTTGCATTGAATATTTTCATCACGCTGGTGATTCTTTTATTTAGTTTTGCGGCAAACGCTACCCACCAAAGAGCCGGGGAAATTACCTACAGAAATATTTCGGGCCTTACCTATGAAGTAACCATTACCACTTACACTTTTGCACCCAGTGCTGCCGACCGTTGCGAACTTACCATAAACTGGGGCGACGGACAAAGCTCGGTACTGGGACGTACCAATGGTCCTTCGGGGATCACCCCGGCAGGTATTTATTGCGAACATGTTGGTGAAAACATCAGCGCTGAAATCCGCCTGAGCATATATAAGGGCCTACATACCTACGCTGCCCCTTCTTCATACATACTCTGGCTGGAAGATCCAAACCGCAATCTCGGCATTCAAAACATCCCCAACTCGGTGGACGTTCCCCTATACATAGAATCTTTACTGGTGGTGAATCCATTCCTGGGAAGCAACAATTCACCGGAATTGCTCATTCCACCTATCGACAACGGATGTGTCGGGCTTCCGTTCCTTCATAATCCAGGGGCTTATGATCCCGATGGCGACAGCCTGTCGTTCAGGCTGGCAAACTGCAAAGGTGCGGGTGGAAGGGATATTCCGGGATATGTACTTCCCAATGAAGTGGACCCGGACAATCCCGGAACTTTTGGTATCAACACCCTTACCGGTGATGTGCTTTGGGACAGCCCGGTGCGACAGGGAGAATACAACTTTGCGTTTATCATTGAAGAGTGGCGCAATGGAATCAGGATTGGCTATGTGACCCGGGATATGCAGGTAAATATTATAGCATGCAACAATACACCGCCCGAGATATTCGTAACCACCGATACCTGCGTGATTGCCGGCGACACCTTAAGGCTTTCGGTAAGGGCTACCGATGCCGACAACAACAAGATTACCCTTACCGCTGATGGCGGGCCTTTGCTTTTGCCCGTCAGCCCGGCTACTTTCAATCAACCCGGTGATTCTGCAGGTCAGACAAGCAGTGTAGTTATTTGGCCAACGGTATGCGCACATGTCCGAAAACAACCTTACCAGATATTTTTCAAGGCCCTTGACAATGGAGTACCGGTTCGACTCTTCGATCTTCAAACAACTTATATTACAGTAATTGCGCCCCCGGTGCTCAATCCCAATGTTACCCCACTGGGCAATACGATGGTATTAAACTGGGACAGGCACACCTGCAACGAAGCCAAAGGTTATCGCATTTACCGTCGCGCAGGAAGTTCGGGCTTTACACCTGAGATTTGCCAAACCGGTGTACCGCCCGAGTCAGGTTACCTGCGCATTGCCGAAACCAATACCGTCGCCACCGCCTCATTTATTGATGACAATGATGGCGCTGGATTGGTAAGGGGGATTACTTATTGCTATATAGTTACGGCCTGGTTTGATGATGGTTCTGAAAGCATTGCCTCTGAAGAGTTTTGTGCAAGCCTTAAAAAGGACATGCCGGTTTTTACCAATGTCAGCATCAACAACACATCACAAACAGATGGGAACATTGAAATAGTATGGTCAAAACCCACCGAATTAGATCCCCTGCAAACTCCGGGACCTTTTATTTATCGTCTTTTCCGTTCGCAGGGTTTTAGCAATGTGGAGCGTATAAACATCGCGGAATTTACCAACCTGAACGACACTATTTTCACAGATACCGGTCGAAACACGAAAGATACAGCCTGGACTTACACCATTGAATTCATCAACAATACGCCTGGAAATATTTTTACCATCGGTTTCACTCCACCAGCTTCATCGGTGTTTATTCGCACCCTTCCTTCTGACGAACAGATCACCTTGCAAATCAACAGCAATGTCCCGTGGTCAAATCTGGGTTACACCATTTACAGAAAAAATACCGAAGGAATTTTCGACAGTATTACTTTTGCTACCTCACCTGTTTATATAGACAAAGAACTCATTAACGAGGAGGAATATTGTTATTTGGTCCGATCAACCGGGACTTACGGAACTCCGGGCTATAAGGAACCGCTATTCAATTTCTCGCAGGAGAAATGTGAATCCCCGCGCGACAATGTCCCACCATGCGCGCCTAAATTATGGGTTGAGGTAGAATGTGACCGAAATGAACTGATGTTTACCTGGGAAGACCTCTCACAAAGTTGCGCACCCGATATTGACCGTTATTTTCTATACCGACGTGGAAACCCACATGTGCTTATCGAATCGTTCCCATCCACTACGCTGTCATACACTTATCTGGTTACTCAGTCCATAGCAGGATGTTTTTTTGTAGTCGGAAGCGATTTGAATGGTAACATAGACACGACAAATTACAATGTGGTTTGCACCAGCATTGACGATTGTCCGCGCTACCGGCTGCCCAACGTCTTTACCCCAAATTCGGATGGATTTAACGACTTTTTAGTTCCTTTTCCCGGCTATACCGGTGTGGAAAAGGTTGACATGATTATCTATAACCGCTGGGGGGTAATTGTTTTCAAGACCGACGACCCGGCCATCATGTGGGACGGACGCGACAGAAACACCAACAAGCCCTGTGCTGATGGTGTTTACTTCTTCGTATGCGATGTGTATGAAATTACCGGAAACCCTGAATTACCCGGCGATGTTGTACTTTCGAGGCGGACCCTTACCGATAGTGTGCATTTGCTGCGATAATTATGATAAATTGCAGAGAAATTCACGAATTTTCCCGGAACGCAAAAAAATACAGTATTCCCGAATTTTTTATTAATCAAATGACAAGTAAAAAGGCATCCCCAAAAGGATGCCTTTTTACTTATAGTCAAATACAGATTTGAAATTTCAAATCTTGCAAGAGGTTCTGAATTAAACCTGGAAAAGTTTTTCAGCAAGATCAACAACGCGGGCTGAGTAGCCCCACTCATTGTCGTACCATGAAAGTACTTTTACGGTTTTTCCGTTTACCATGGTGCTTTTTGCATCAAAAATGGATGAAGCAGGATTGTGGATAATATCAACAGAAACAATCTCATCCTCGGTATATTCCAGAATGCCTTTCATAGGACCTTCGGCAGCTTCTTTCATAGCTGCGTTAATTTCTTCCTTGGTAGCGGCTACTTTAAGGTTAACTACCAGGTCAACCAATGAACCGGTTGGGGTTGGTACGCGAACGGCCAAACCATCAAGTTTACCTTTCAAATCAGGAATTACAAGGCCTACAGCCTTGGCAGCACCGGTGGTGGTAGGAATTTGTGATACAGCGGCAGAACGTGCCCTGCGCAAATCACTGTGGGGAGCGTCGAGAATGGTCTGATCGTTGGTATAAGAGTGGATGGTGGTCATCAATCCATTTTCAATACCGAATTTATCATGCAGCACTTTTGCAATAGGTGCAAGACAGTTGGTGGTGCAGGATGCATTGGAAACACACTCATCGGTTGCTTTCAAATCGCTGTCATTAACGCCCAATACAATGGTACGGTCGATGGTGTCTTTTGAAGGAACGGTGAGGATAACTTTCTTAGCGCCATTCCTGAGGTGATCGCCATAACCGCCTTTTGCGCTTTCTTTTGCACGGAAAACACCAGTTGCTTCAACCACTACATCAGGAGCTGAAGCCCAGGCAATACTTGCAGGGCTGCGCTCGGCAGTTACAGGATATTTAACCCCATTTACGATGAGTGATGTTTCGTCAAATTCAATTTTACCATCAAACCGGCCCTGGGTTGAATCATATTTAAGCAGATAAGCGAGGGTTTTTGTATTGGTAAGGTCATTAATCCCCACAACCTCAATATTTTCACGTTCAAGCGCAAGCTTAAAAACATTTCTTCCGATTCTTCCGAATCCGTTGATTGCCAACTTAATCTTCGACATATTCTTCAATTTTAAAGTGAGTAATACCTAATTAACATTTCGCTGCAAAGATAGTTGTTTTCATGCGAACATAAAAATTTATTTTTTGACCATTAACGATGTAACACGTTGTTTAACAAATAAATACAAACGCATTTCCAGCAAAGTTTATTGAAAGGTATTAAACCCGTTTTTCGCAATCGATTGCAAAAACAGGAAAATAACACACAGATCATATGCATTGAAAAAGATATGGGTTTTAGCCGTAAATTTGCACCGATGAAAAATACGCGCAACTTTTGCATAATTGCCCACATTGACCATGGCAAGAGTACTCTTGCCGACCGATTGCTTGAATATACCGGGACTACTACAGATCGCCAGCAACAGGAACAGATACTGGATAGTATGGACCTGGAACGTGAGCGTGGCATAACCATAAAAAGCCATGCCATCCAAATGGAATTCAATCATGAAGGGCAGGATTATAAGCTCAACCTGATTGACACGCCGGGGCACGTTGACTTTTCATACGAAGTTTCCCGTTCAATTGCTGCCTGCGAAGGCGCCTTACTGATTGTTGATGCCACCCAGGGCATACAGGCTCAAACAATCTCCAACCTATATCTTGCCATTGAACATGATTTGGAAATCATTCCCATCATGAACAAAATGGATATGGAAAATGCTATGCCCGATGATGTTGAAGAACAAATCATCGAATTGATTGGCTGCAAGCAGGAAGATATTATCAGGGCCAGCGGAAAGTCAGGCTTGGGCGTGGAGGAAATACTACATGCCATTATTCATCGTATCCCGGCACCGAAAGGTGATCCCGAGGCCCCATTACAGGCATTGATCTTTGACTCAGTATTTAATTCGTTTAGGGGAATTGTTGCCTATTTCAGAATAATGAATGGCACCTTAAAAAAAGGCGAGTTCGTAAAGTTTTTTAATACCGGTAAAGAATATTATGCCGATGAAATTGGCGTTTTAAAGCTCACCCAGCAGCCACGCAATGAATTGTCGGCAGGAGATGTAGGATATATTATATCGGGCATTAAAGCTTCACGTGAAGTTAAGGTTGGCGACACCATTACCCATGTGAAACGTCCGAGTGAAAAGGCAATTGAAGGTTTTAGCAATGTCAAACCTATGGTTTATGCAGGTATTTATCCGGTGGATGCTGATGATTATGAGGAATTGCGGGCTTCGATGGAGAGACTGCAATTGAATGATGCTTCACTGGTTTTTGAACCTGAATCATCAGTGGCCCTGGGTTTTGGCTTCCGTTGCGGATTCCTGGGTTTGCTGCACATGGAAATCATTCAGGAGAGACTTGATCGTGAATTTGACATGGATGTTATCACCACCGTGCCAAACGTTTCCTACAAAGCATATACGACAAAAGGCGAAGTGCTCGATGTTCATAATCCATCCGGGCTGCCAGCACCCAATTATCTGGAGCGCATTGAAGAGCCTTACATTATGGCACAGATCATTTCAAAATCTGAATACATTGGCACGGTGATGACCTTATGTATAGGCAAACGTGGCATGCTCAAGAATCAGGTTTACCTTACCAGTGACCGCGTTGAGCTCACCATGGAATTGCCTTTGGGTGAGATTGTTTTTGATTTTTACGACAAACTAAAAAGCATTTCCAAGGGTTATGCTTCGTTTGACTATCATGTGAGTGGTTACAAACCTGCCAAATTGGTCAGGCTTGATATTCTGCTGAACAGTGAGCCGGTGGATGCACTTTCAACCCTCATCCATCATGACAATGCCTATGACTTTGGGCGCAGGATGTGTTCAAAGCTTCGTGAACTTATCCCCAGGCAGCAATTCGACATAGCCATTCAGGCCGCGATAGGTGCAAAAATTATTGCCAGAGAAACAGTGAAAGCCGTGCGCAAGGATGTTACCGCGAAATGTTACGGTGGCGACATCACACGAAAGCGCAAACTTTTGGAAAAACAGAAGAAGGGCAAAAAGCGTATGCGCCAGGTTGGCAATGTGGAAGTACCGCAAACAGCGTTTCTGGCAGTATTGAAGCTGGATTAAAACACTTACAAATCTATCAGTTTATGCTTTACCGCATAAATAATTACTTCAATAATATTTTTTGCATTGATCTTGGTCATAAGGTTGGCCCGGTGTTTTTCCACGGTTCGGCTGCTTATGAATAACTTATCGGCGATTTCCTTGGTTGACAATCCCAGACAAACATGGCTGAGGACTTCGAGTTCACGTTCCGAAAAACTGATGCCATCATCCTGCGCTTTCTCGCGAATGACTTCGTTGTCCCTAAAAACAGAGATCAGCTTGTTTACAAGCTCTGTGGATATGTAACTCCTTGTACCCGCAAGCAAATCAATGGCTTTTTCAAATTCTTCAATTTCGTTGATCGCGATGCCTTCGAGGTCCTGCTCCTGAATAACATCAGTCCTCGACAGAATAAGTGTTCCCAGCATACTTGAACGACCTTTTACCTTAAGCCCCACTATACCATAAAGTTCGGTATTGATTTGATGTCCATCCTTGTGTACAACATTAAATGTGATGTGAATATCCTTCTCAAAACCCCTTAAGCAACGGCTTATTTTGTCAATTGCACTCGTCCGGTCTTTCGGAGCAATAATATCCGCAAAACCCATGTTTAGCAATTCATTCCTGGAGTACCCGAGTGTTGCACTCAGGCTTGGATTGGTTTCAATAAAATCATCGCCCTGATAAATAAAAATCCCATAGGGTGCAATCATGGAAAGCGCCAAAAACTTCTCTTCATTTGCCTTACGGTGCGCTTCGGCCTTATTAAGCCTGGTAGCCAGCGAAGTAAGTAATTCGTCATATTCAAAAGGTTTAACAATATAATCATCGGCACCCAACTGCATACCAAACCTGATGTCTTTCAATTCCGATTTAGCTGTTAGAAAAACAAATGGAATCATAGCGGTAGCCGAACTTTCTTTAAGCACATTAAACACATCATACCCACTGATTTCATTCATTGAGATATCGCACAGCACAAGGTCGGGTATTATTTCAAAAGCTTTTTGAATCCCACTGGCGCCATCGCCTGCATGGGTAACATCATATCCCTTAACCCTCAACAGGTTAGATATTGTTGTAGCCAATGCCCTGTCGTCTTCAACCAGCAATATTTTTATCCCGTTTAATTCTGTTGTGTTCATTGGATATCATTTTCTAATTTATCCTCACCCAACTGTGTGATGGGGAGTAAGATATGTATTACTGTACCCGAAGCTAAATCACTATCAATTGAAATCGATCCCTTATGTAATTTCAGACATTCATTAAGTACAGCCAACCCCAGCCCGGAACCTTTTACAAACCTTGAATTCGAAGCCCTGTAGAAGGGTTCGAATATCAGGGTCATATCTTCCGGAGGAATTCCAATGCCATTATCCTTTACGGTAAATAGCAGTGCTTCTGGATCATTTAAGGCAATATTCAGCTCAACAAATTGCTTTTTGTCCGAATAGATCAATGCATTGTGCAGCACATTTGAAAAAATATGCCGGAAAAGATATTCATCAATAAAAACCTCTTCTATAGCCGGATCTATGTTTACCAAAATCCGCCCGGGAACAATTTCCATTTCATTCAACTCACTCACCAATTTTTTAATAAGGTCTGGGAGCTGAACCGGAGAAGGTTTATATTCAAGTTTCCCTTTTCCTGAGGCATCAATGATGGTAACTTTATCCAGCACCCTAAGCAGTGATTTGACTGCCATCTTGCTTAAATCAAATGAATCGGCAATGGTTTCAGCATCCAGTTCAGGCATATGGGATTCCAACAACTGAAGGTTACTATAAATAATGGATAGCGGAGTCCTGAACTCATGGGAAACCGATGAAATATATTTGGATTTCACCTTGCTTCGTTCAATTTCGTATTGAAGGGAAGATGCCATTTCAGCCTGCTGCTGTTTATGACCGGATATATCCCGAATGATCCCATAAACACCATTTAAACGATTGTTTTTACCGGTGTAAGGGGCTATCGATATCTCGACCCACTTTAATCCTTTTGAAGACGTAACAATCTGCACTTCAAATACCTGAGGTACTTTATCCTCAATCTTTAGGGAGCAGTTTTTCGTAAGTTTATAAATATGCTTAAAGTAATCTTCAAGTTTTTGACGAGTTTCCAATGCAACATATTCGATAATAGGCTTCATCGCAAGTTCCACTGACTTAAAACCGGTAAGTTTCTCCACAGAAGGGCTTACAAAACTTAGCATCCCATTCAAGTCAAAAACGCAGAAAACATCGGTCATATTCTCTACCACAAGTCCTAGCAAAATCTCATTGATATCATTTTCATTATCCAGGTGATTGAGGGAGGAAATATCGCGGATTGAAATCAGGGAATGAGCATTACTACCGGCTGGCAAAGAAAACCTGGTAAATAAAAAAGAATATATTTTACTTTTAGAACACAGAGTCTTTGTCACCTCAGCATATTCATCTGCGGAAGCACAAATCTGTTGTTGAAATCCATTGCGAAACAGCTGATAAGCCTGGTAAATTTGTTTAGGAAAACTGTTAGAATGTTCAATCAGTTCATCACCGAGAGGGGTTCCATTATAAGAAAACGAAAACGCTTTACCTGAAGAATCGAGACAAAAATTTAGAACAGAAGTTTCAGTAGCTCCCTGGACATTATGGAGGGTACTCAATGCAGGTTGGCCGGTTTGGATGTTTTTGCTGGTATCAATATCCATATTGAAAGCTTATGATCGTAATCCCGAATAGAATAGAAAATTAATGAATACACAAAGGTATATAAAATATACACCGGATTAAAAAATATTTCTCTTTCGGTTGATCTAATTGCAAAGCACAATATTTGCAGAAGAGCACATTGGGATAAAACAAAAATATATTTCATAAAAAAAAAGGTTCGGTGTAACTTTATGGCTTTATAATTGTCCTACATACAACCGACTGAACTTAATCCGGGCAGATGACCACAGCCGACTTCAATTCTTGCGTTGACCAACATGCCGATGGCGTATATCGTTTTATCCTTAAGAATATTAAGGATGAAGAACGTGCGCGAGACATTGTGCAGGATTCGTTTTCAAAAATGTGGGAAAAATCAAAAGAAATTGCAACTGAAAAAGCCAAATCCTATCTTTTTACCACCGCTTATCACACGATGATTGATGATATAAGAAGGGAGAAAAGAACAATACGGCTGGAAGGTACCGAAGCGCACCAACCATCAGTAAATCAACACTGGAGCGACCTGAAAGAGGTATTACAAACAGCCCTTGACACTTTGCCACAGATGCAGAAAGCGGTGATTATGCTGCGGGATTATGAAGGATATTCCTACGAAGAAATCGGAAAGATCACCAATCTCAGTGAATCGCAGGTAAAGGTATACATATACAGGGGAAGGGTGGCTTTGAAGAATTATATCGGCAGCCCCGATAAAGTGATTTAAAGGAAAAATGATGCAAAACAGCAAGATAAATATTCATAACTACGAAGAATACATCGTAAACTATCTCGACCAGATTTCATCGCCGGTTGAGACGGCTGAATTGTTTCTGTTTATAGAAATGCACCCGGAGCTGGACGAAAACCTTGATGCGCTCAAAAGTATGACCCTTCAGTCTGAACCGGGCATACAATATGATTTTAAAGATGCGCTGAAACTCCATCATGATTTGGATGCTAATGGAATTTCACCGGAAAACTACATTTACTATTTTACTGCCTTTGCTGAGGGGGATTTATCCCCAAAAGGGATAGAAGCCGTGAAGAGTTTCATCCGCCACTATCCTGAATTTAACAGTGACCTTGGGTTGATCGGGAAATGTAAAGTCGGTGCTCCAACAGAAGTGGTTTATCCAAATAAGGCTGAATTAAAAAGAAAATCTCATTCAATTGTACCCATTTGGTTCAGATGGGTGGCAGTAGCTGCTTCGGTGCTCATTTTGTTCTCCATTTATTTAAGACTTGAGCCCTTAACCACCCAATCGCTCAACGAAAGGCTGACTAAGGTAGAAACTCCCCTAAAAGACAATCCACCGGTAGATCAGAAAAAAACTGATCAACCCCTAAATGGAACGCAAGCTGATGATAAGGAAACAGAGAAGACAATGTCAAAAAAAGTCATTACAGACGACAAGAAAAAACAGGTACCGGTAGATTCGCGTGATGAGAAAGAGCATGTAAAACCCATTCAAAGGATGCCTACACTCCCCAATACTATGAATCACACCCAACCTTTCGATGGAACTTCCCGTCAGACTTATTCATCACTGTATGACGACATCCGGCTATCGCAGGAATTGATGCTTTACTACGCTGAAAATCACGCTGAAAAGGAACAATTATCCGAAGAAATTCCTATATTGAATGTGGGCCGTAGGTTTAACCAATACCTTCAAAGCGGGGCTCAAATGGCCAGTCAGGTATCAGAATCGTTCAATGGTTGGATGCTGGCCGATATTGGCGTTAAGGGATTCAATCTACTCACCGACAACGAAGTTGAATTATCCAGGGAAGTAAAATCAGATGGAAATACGGGAAATGTGATGCTTAGGGATGGAGATGCAACCTACCTTTTGAAAAGATCAAGACTTTGATTTTCAAGGAGTTTACGTAAGCCAGAAACACCCTTTTAAGGATTTCAATCAATATTAAACTTTCAAGAAAACAGCTTGTAACAAATTTACAACTTGTCCCGTCATAAATGAAACACGAAAAAAGAAACTATATGAAAACTACACACCTCAAACGATCGCTGCTTGTTCTCACCAACCTGGTATTTATCCTTTCACTGTCTTATGGACAAACGTCTGGCAGCGGCAAACTGGTGGAACAAAACCGCAATCTTGCTCCATTCACCAAAATTGAAGCAGGCAGTGCTTTCACCATTTTACTGAAACAAGGCCCGGAAACAGAAGTATTGGTTGAAACCGATGATAATTTCCAGGACAGGATTGAAACTGTGGTGGAGGATGGCAAACTAACCATATCTTCACTTGGGATGCAAAATCCCCGGGCCATGAAGGTAAGAATTACTGCACCTATAATTGATGAGATAAACCTCTATGGGGCCGCACAATTAAAAACTGATGGCGCTATCACAGCCCCTGAACTTCAACTTGAGTTCAGCGGAGCCTCCAATGGAAGTATTGAGGTAAATGCCGAAGTACTAAATTCAAAGATCAGTGGCGCTTCAAAAGGACAAATAAAAGGTAAAGCACTAAGTCACAATGCTGACATTTCAGGAGCCGCCAACCTGCGTGCAACAAATTTAACAGCTTTGAGCACCACTATTAATCTTAGCGGAGCCAGTAAGGCTGTTATAAACAGCACCAACGAAATAAAAGCCGAACTCAGCGGCGCCTCAGAACTCTCCTATTATGATAATAGGAAAATTATCAAACTCAGCAAGCCGGGCAGTTACGAAATAACACCTGAAAATCCTTCTAATGAAATTACCAAGACGCCTGATGATCAGGACATCTCAACTATTTACGAGGATTCAACCATCGTTAGGATCGGTGATGTTACGGTTGAGGTACATGACGGAAATTCTACAAAGGTTACCATAGGCGGGAACGAACTGGAAGTGGATGATGACGGTAATGTAAAATTCAAAAAGAGTGATAAAAAAGCACGCTATGATGGGCACTGGGGCGGCTTTGAGCTTGGCATAAATGGCTATGTGAACAACAAAGGTGAGTTTGACATGCCTGAAAATTATGATTTCCTCGATTTGAGAATGGAGAAATCCATTAATGTGAAAATCAACTTTTATGAGCAGAATTTTAACCTGATCGCCAACCACTTCGGGTTAACCACCGGACTGGGGCTTGAATGGAACAATTACCGCTTCGATAACAATGTTGTACTTTTAAAAGATGGCAAGGATATCGTAGATGCCTATGAATTTAATCCTGCCAATTATACCAAGAGTAAATTGGTTGTGAATTACCTCAACCTGCCTATCATGTTTGAATACCAGACCAACCGCTTTTCAAAAAAGAATAGTTTTCATATAGGCGCTGGCATTCAGACGGGCCTAAGGATTGGATCGCACACAAAAAGGGTTTTTTCAGGATGATGGCAGGAAGAAAAAAGACAAAGACCCGGGAGATTTTCACATCAACCCTTTCAAGTACGACGCTATGGTAAGGCTTGGCTGGGGCAAAATCAACCTACATGCCAATTATTCGCTCAATACGCTATTTAAAAATAACCGGGGTCCCGAACTTTACCCTTTTACAGTTGGTATAAGCCTGGTTAGCTGGTAAATACCAATTTATTGTGGTCTGCCCAATGCTGTTTCCACCCGGAAGCAGCATTTTTTATTTTTAAAATTTCACTATATTTACAGCCGGTAAAAACAAACAGCTAACCCACACGCCAATATCTAATTACGGACAAAAAAATTTAAAAAATGTCAGGACACAGCAAATGGTCAACCATTAAGCGCAAAAAAGGGGCACTTGATGCCAAACGATCGAAAATTTTTTCGAAAATTATTAAAGAAATCACTGTTGCAGTAAAAGAGAGCGGACCTGACCCCGACGGGAACCCCCGGCTGAGGGTTGCCATATCCAATGCCAAAGGCGCCAGCATGCCAAAAGATACCATACAAAGGGCAATCAGCAAAGGATCAGACAAGGATGCTGCAAATTATCTCGATATCACTTATGAGGGCTATGCACCAAATGGCATTGCAATATACGTGGAGTGTACCACCGATAATCAGCAGCGCACCATCAGTAATGTCCGCTCCTATTTCAATAAATTTGGTGGCAGCCTTGGCACCAATGGCTCACTGACTTTTCTTTTCGACAGAAAAGGCATTTTTGATATTCCAAAAGGGACCATTGATCTGGACGAACTTGAAATGGAAATAATTGATGCCGGAGCGGAAGACATTCAGGTTGAAGAGGATACAATCACCGTTACCACAGCTATGGAAGACTTTGGAACCATGATGAAGAAACTTGAAGAGCTAGGCATTGAACCTGAGAATGCTGAATTGCAGCGCATTCCAAAAACCATGGTTAAAGTGGACGTTGAGGCTGCGAAAAAGGTGCTGAGACTGATTGACCTTTTTGAGGAAGATGATGACATCAGCAATGTTTTTCACAATATGGAGTTCACCGATGAGATTTTAGAATCCATGGAATAAATTAAAGAATAACACATAAATTAAAGAGGCTGCCTTTGTGGGACAGCCTCTTTTGTTTTTATTGTTTCAACTACTGAATCAACCCAGATTGGTAACAATTTCATAGGTATCAAGTGCGATAACAAGTTCTTCGTTAGTAGGTACAACCATCACCTTTACCCTTGAAGTGTCACTGGAAATAATGGCCTCTTTGCCACGTAGTCCGGCATTCCTGGATTTATTGAATTCAACGCCCATATATTCCATGTCACAGGTTGACAGTTCCCGTGTAACAGCATCATTTTCGCCTACACCTCCGGTAAAAACAATAACGTCAACACCACCCATGGCAGCAGCATAGGCACCTATGTACTTACGGATACGGTAATAATACATCCTGAGGGTAACCTTCGCCCGTGCATTGTTCTCTTCAGCAGCTTTTTCTACATCGCGCATATCGGATGAAACCCCTGAAACTCCTAACATTCCACTGTGTTTGTTTACCAGTGTATTTGCAGTTGCAAGGTCAATTTCTTCTTTAGCAATAATCTGCAGAAAAGCGCCAATATCCAGATCTCCGGTGCGGGTGCCCATCATCAATCCTTCAATCGGGGTCATTCCCATGGAAGTATCCAGTGATTTACCATTCTTGATGGCAGCAATGGATGCTCCGTTACCAAGATGACAGGTAATGACCTTTAAATCCTCCAGCTTGCGTCCCAATATTTCTGCAGCCCTTTGCGATACATACCGGTGTGAAGAACCATGAAAACCATAACGGCGAATCTTGTACTTCTCGTAAAGGGAATAAGGAATACCATAAAGGTAAACGTAATCGGGCATGGTTTGATGGAATGCCGTATCGAAAACACCTACCTGGGGAATCAAAGGCAGCAATTTGGTGATCGAATAAATCCCTTTCAAATTGGGCGGATTGTGCAGAGGCGCAAGGTCGATACATTCTTCGAGGGCGGATATTACCTCAGGAGTAATGTAAACACTTCCGTTGAATTTTTCGCCGGCATGAACCACCCGGTGCCCAACAGCATCAATCTCATTCAGGCTTTTCATGCTACCATATTTCTCGCTGATAAGAATGCCAAGCAAATACTCAATACCCAACTGATGATCGAGGATTTCACCTTCAAGTTTTACTTCGGCACCATCACTTCTCGAATGTTTTATCATAGAGCCCTTTAGTCCGATTTTATCGACAAGACCCTTAGCCAACACTTCCTGAGAAGGCAGGTCAAACAACTGATATTTTATGGATGAACTTCCACAGTTCAATACAACTATTTTCATTTTTATTTTTTGTTTACCATTAGTACAACTATGCCCTACCCAAATTTGTGATTGAGCCGGGTTTGGGGCTGCGTTTTCCATCTTTGTAAAGATAAAAACCTTCACCCGTTCTGCGCCCGACCATATTGGCCCTTACTAACCTTTTCAACACTGGTGAGGGCTTATACTTCTGTTGACCGAATTCGACATAAAGGTTTTCCATCCACTTCAACACCTTATCGAGGCCAATTTTATCAGCCATCTCCAAAGGACCCAATTGCAGGCCGGAAGTTTCACGCATGGTTTCGTCAATATCGGCAACAGTGGCAACACCTTCCATAAGAATTTCGCAGGCTTCGTTAATCAGGGGAACCAACATCCTGGTGCTGATATTTCCGGCAGATTCATTTACATTCACCAATTTCTTACCAATCATAATGGCAAGTTTACTAATCATATCGTATGTTTCGGTGGTGGTATAAACTGATTTTACCGCTTCAACAATTTTTACTTTACCAACGGGTGAGAAGAAATGCAATCCCATGGCCCTGCCCGGATGCTTCAACACCGAAGATATTTCAGAAATCATTAAAGTAGCTGTGTTGGATGTAATAACGGCATCCGGTGCAACCACAGCTTCAATTTTGCGGAATATTTCCTGGCGAAGTTCGAGGCTTGTTCCTTTCTTCTTGGAATTTACTGTTTCAAAAACAATATTGCAATCGGCAAGGGTACTGTAATCGGTTGATCCTTTGATCCTTGATAAAATAAGCTTTTTCTCACTGCCGGTCAAACCCCATTTTGAAATGCGGTCATCCAGGTCCCTTTCAATGCGGTTCATCACTTCCGAAATGCGCTCATCGGAAACATCCAAAAAAACCACTTCAATTCCTGACTGGCTGATGAGGACAGCAATTTCCTGACCCATGGCACCACATCCCACAATACCCACTTTATGGATACTTCCTTTGGGCTGCATGGATTTGCCAAGGCTAAAATCTTCTAATCTTTCTGACATTGTAATTGTATATTATGTTAAATGAAATTATTTTTTATCACCACACTGACTGGCCGTTATGGCCACCAGATTCACGATGTCGCTTACCGAACAACCTCTTGATAGGTCATTGATTGGAGCGGCCATTCCCTGTAGTACAGGCCCAATGGCTTCGGCACCAGCCAAACGCTGCACCAATTTGTAGGCGATATTTCCACATTCAAGATTCGGGAAGACCAGGACATTGGCTTTTCCAGCCACGAAACTGCTTGGCGCCTTTTGAATGCCTACGGCTTCAACAATGGCGGCATCCGCCTGTAATTCACCATCAATCTCCAGTGAAGGGTCCATTTCCTTTGCCAGGCGCGTGGCTTCAATCACCTTATCGCAAAAAGCATGTTTTGCACTTCCCTTCGTCGAAAAGCTGAGCATTGCCACCCTGGGTTCAATTCCGGCAATGGCCCTGGCTGTTTTTGCAGTTGAAACTGCAATTTCAGCAAGTTCAGCCGCATTGGGATCAGGATGAACAGCGCAATCGGCAAACACCAGGATATTGTCCTTTACATAAGGATTATCCTTGAACAACATTAAAAATGCGCCCGAAACAACGTTTATACCCGGCAAAGTTTTAATTACCTGAAAAGCAGGACGGAGCACATTTCCGGTTGCATTCATGGCACCGGCTACTTCACCATCGGCCTCACCTGATTTGATCAGTAAGGTGGCCAGATACAATGGGTCTTTAACCAAAGCCAGGGCTTCATCATAGGTAAGTCCTTTACTTTTACGAATTTCGAAAAGCATATGGGCATAACGCTCAATTTCGGGATTGTCAAGCGGGTCAATCACCCGGGCCTGCTCAATAAAATCCAGTCCAAAATCAATGGCTTTTTTCCCTATCTCAGCTTTGTTGCCCAAAAGTATAATCCTTGCAATCTTTTCCTGCAGGATAACATTGGCCGCTTTCAACGTGCGCTCTTCAGTTCCTTCGGGCAGCACAATGCATTTGTTGAGCTTGATGGCATTGGCCCTGATGGTAGTCATTAATGACATTTTACGGGTATAATTTAGGAGTATAAACGTAGTAATTTCAGGCGGCAAAGTTATCACTTAATCAGGTCCCCTCCTATCGTTTTCGTTTATATATATGCTAAATATTACGGATTTAGGATAAAAAAAACGGGTATTTCTAAATTGATGGTAACTATGTGACTCACCTATTCTTACCCACCTTTGACTAAAAAATTAAGCCAAACAATGAATACCCCAAAATTGGCACTATGATGTTAAGCTGTCTGCCAGACTTTCTTCGGTTTTTGGTGTCCTAAAATTTTATATAATGGATGGAGAGATAAGAAAAGGGCCGACTTTGGCGTGCTTGTTTGTCAAAAGGGCGAAAAATGCGCAAGAAAAGCCCTCGTTTCTACCTGTTAAACACCGTCCTAGGTCAACTAACTATTGCTTTACTAATCTTTTTCCGAATGAGCCAATGATCTTTTGCTTAAAATAATTGATAATCCACAGTATTCAATAAAGTTATCCGGTGCGGTTTTGCGGTGGTAACTTCCGTCATAAGGATTGAAAAACCTGTAGGTGTATTCCGTGGAAGCGGCCCAAAGTATTGTTTTGGTTTCTTTATCCGGTCGGTTAAGTGGTATCAGATGTGCATCAGAATGCCTGATAGGCATCCAATCCGGGTTCTTCCGTGTATCATCTATCTCTTCATCTTGATACATCGGGCGTTCAATACCAAAATAGCGGCGCAGAATTAATGAAAAAACCGGGTGCTTGATTGTACCCCATGTTTTCATATCTTCAGGTATCCAGTAAACTTCTGCGATAATTTTCAGGTTTCTTTCTTTTTTCGGATTTACACATTCCAGTATGGCTTTATGTCCGTTTTTTACATCCGAATATTTTTTCAGACAATGAGGCAAAAGAACCAGCGGGCGAAAGGCAAAATCTTCATTCCCATGTTTTGTAATTTTTAATTCCGGCAACTCACACATTTCATTCCAAATTGTTTTATGAAGAAGTTGGCAATTTGTGATGAACAATACCTTAGTTTTATACTTGTAAAATAATTTGAAAAAAGTCCATATTCCGCCAATTACGGTCAACAATGTAATGGCAAGCGTGTTCCATATGTTAATTGCGTCCATAGGTGATTGAAGGTTAGATTATTATAGATGAGATGATACTTATTTTCTGACGGTTGGCAGCTATGAAACATGGCCATTTACTGAGCAGTTAGCTAATGATTGGTTGCATTTCCAACTTTGACAACCCTTTGATATAACAACCCTAATGCGGTCGTTTGAAATAAGAATTTATGGACCATATCTCCGTCAGCAATAGCAATGAGATACAAATATACTGATTTGAATTAAATATGTATCATCCAATTAAAACTTATTTTTTAAATTTTTATGTAAAACCCTATGTCCTCTTTGAAGAGCTTCTATATGCGGACCCAATCTGAAAGGTCAGTTTAAATATAAACTTGCTTAAAAACCTGCCCACGCTTTTCCCGGGCGAGAGGTTTGATTTATATTTGTTGTGCGTGGTTATTTATTCACTTCATCAGCGTATCCAACAATTTCATACTGATGTTTTTGTTTGGATTCAGGTTTAATTGTTATGTTTTCCATTATACCATTTTTAATTTCTGCTTCGGTTTCCCAATTACCCTTCGTAAATTTGAATTGAGCAGGAGATTTCAATTTCAGCTTTATCTCTCTTTCATAATCGGATATTTTATTCATTCTAATTTGTCCGGGATTCCAATTCCCTAAATTTATTTGATTTCCTGTGATATATATTTCGTCAGCCTTGCCAGGCACTTTTACCAGAACAGTAACTTCATAATCATCCGAGGAAAGTTCTTGATGTTGTTGGTCATAAATAGTTTCGAAGTATTGATTTAATGCGAAATTTAAACTTAGCGGAAAGGTACTCCAATGGGTTTCATTAGGAAACTCTTTGATAACAACCTTTACATTATCCGATTTGAGAGAATCCCTTAAAAAGGAATACGCTTTTTCGCGGGCAGGCTTCCATTCCTGCCAATAATCGAGCCCTTCATTTGCATGACTTAAATATAAATATTTTATCGTCTTTATTTTAGAAAAGTCAACATGATACAAGTCTTTTACTAATCTTTCCTCATCAAATGCAAAGTTTGGTGAAATAGCAATATAATTATCAAATAAATCAGGTTCATTAAGCAGAGAATAAATAACAAAAGAAGCACCTAACGAGTGTCCAATTGCCGTTCTATGGGATAAAGTCCGATAATTGGTCTCAATATATTTAACAACTTCATTTTGCACATACCCTAAAAAGTTATTTGCATTTCCGGCATATTTACCATTCTCCTCACTAGTGTCGGTGTTTTGGGGATTAGGTAAAAAGTCATTCCTTCTTGAATAATCAAGTATTTCATTGTAAGGTGAAGTAATTCCAACGACAATATACTTTTTGGATGTGTTTGATATAAAACTAATTATCGAATGGGTATAATCAAAAAACTCCCTATTTTGAGCATCAAATACATAAATCACATCATAATAAGTATATGGGCTTTCATCGTAACCTGCAGGTGTATAAACTAAAATCTCACGTTCTTGATTCAGTGCATTTGAATGGATTTTAACATTATCTATTCTGGCAATTTCTTGCCCATAGATTAAGCCAGTTAACAAGACAAAAAACAGTGTAGTGATTGCTTTTTTATTCATTGGTTGTTTGTTTTTTTTTAGAATCACATAACGTTAAGCATCTTTTCCGCCCTTCCCACACAAAAGTATAAAGAAAAGATCAATGATTAATTTCAGCAATGCATTTTATTGAGGAGGTAAAGGAATGGTGGATAAAAATTGTACTCCGTCTTAATGTATCAACCCAAACTCTATGTGATTGACTGAAAGATTATAAGAAAAATCAATGAGTGAACTAAACATTAAGGACATAGCCCGGGGATGGATATAGCTCAACCAGAAATAATCTATTGGTTCCCGAAAAGCCAGGACGGGTATTGCAGACAGTTCATATTCCTACTTATTACCAAAAGTCTTTCTGCCTTTCATTACATTGACTATTCTTTTATGCTGCATGAACATTCGTTATGCTCGTTTATGTAGTTAATTGATTCTGTGCAGAGTTCATGCAAAGTCGAAATGTTTATGTCCTCAAGTTTTTTAACATAAATGCAGGCTTTACCCATTTTGAATTTCCCAAGTTCGGCTAAAAGTTTTTTGCTGCTTTCTGTTGCTGAATAAACGTATAGTGAAAACGCTGCTTTTCTTGGGGAAAACCCAAGAATTGGTGCATCTCCTTCGTGTCCGCTCGCATATTTGTAATGATAGCTGCCAAACCCAATAATGGTCGGTCCCCACATTTTGGGTTCAAAGCCTGACCATTCCTGCAATAAATCTATCAAACGAAAACTATCGGCTTTTTTCTGCTCATTGTCAAGGTATGAATTTAAAAAGCCAATTACATCTTGCCCTGTGTGAGTTGTCTTTGTCTTTGCCACAATTCCAATTTTGATTATTTTCTTAAAATCTTTTCCATCTTTCTACCTTTCGCCAATTCATCCACTAACTTATCTAAATACCTTACTCGTTGAGTTAATGTATTCTCTATTTCCTCAATTCGATAACCACAAATTACACCTTTAATGTGGCAGGCATTTGGATTTAATTCTGCTTTTTGAAAGAATGTTTCGAAGGTTGCTTTATCATCAATAAATTTTTGCACTTTCATTTCGTCATAACCAGTCAACCATCCTATCACCTGAAGCAGTTCCTGCTTTGTCCTTCCTTTATTCTCTACTTTCGTCACATAGTGGGGATATACTGAAGCAAAAGTCATTTTTGCAATGCGTTCATTGTGTTCGGGAGTTGTTTTCATATCGTATGTTTTAATGTCTGCAAAATGTCGTCAGTCAGCATAGGTAATTGTGTTTTCGTTTAGCATTGTTGGTAAAGGCTGATACTATGAAACGCTTGGGTTTTCGGTCTGGGTAGTTGTATGCCGACAAGAAGACTGGCGCGGGAACCAATGCCCCGCAAACCATTGAACCCCATTTTTTTTTATAACGCTTGTTGAACTAAATCCGCCTACGCGGATCGCTTTTACAAAAATACCCGATTCTTTCTTTAATTCGAAGTTTTACCAATAAAATTTCAGATTATGAGAAAGAAATCTTAAAACCAGTAATACCTTATGCCATAATACCACCAGGAATAATCGCCGGGTTCCCGAAAAGCCGGGACGAGCATAGCAGACCACTCATATTCCTAATTATTGCCCACCTTTTTTATTTAAATTCTTTCACAAATCCATATGTCGGAACAGGGGTTTTTCCATTCGGAATTTCATTATAAGCCTTGTAAAAAACATATTTTTTTTCTTTATCAAGCCCCTTAAATACTTTTCCTATTGATTGGTGAATTTGGTCATTCTCTACTTTTGTTTTTACAGTGTCTTTTAGGTCAATACTTGTTATGTATTCAACCATTGGAAAATATCCTTCCTGCATACCATAAGGGAAAATATTCATAATTTGAGGTTTGGAATCAACACCGTCCAGGGTCATTGGGAAACTATATTTCTCTTGAATATCAGCCAATACTGTCTCATAAAGCTTTTTCATTTCATCATCTTTTTGATATTGCCAAAAGCTATTTGCTGGATTTGCGACTCTTAAACTCAAAAACATGTCGTTTGCAGCATCAATTAGAAACCCTTTATCATATTCACTTTTTGCTTTTAAGTATAATTCAGTTGCTGTTTGTCCGTTTACCTTGTATTGACCGAATTGCAATATGTTTAGCTTCCATCCATCTGGATACTTGCCGTAAATATTCGTTATGATAAGTTCATCAAGTTCATTCTTTGGGATTATCAATGAAATGAACATTTCTTTATTGAGCGCCTGATAATGAATTATATAATCATTATCTCCACTAATTCCTGAAAGTACAGTATTCCCAATTCCTGTCGTTGTGTTCTTTACATGAAATTGATTTAATACCCTAAAGTCTTTACTTGATATTACTCCACCAACCTTTTCGATTAATTGGTCAATATTGTCTCCGCTTTTTTCAAGTAGTTTTTGAGACATTATTGTCTTGATTAAAGCTGGGTTATTAGATGTTACAGCTTCTAAAACTTTTTTATCCAGAGTCTCAATTTTATTTTTCAAACTTTGGTCTATATTTTCGTCTTTCCAGGTTCCGGAAGTTCCAACATCACAACTTTGTAATCCGGCTATAGCAAGAATTAATAATATCAATAATTGTTTCATTTCTGTATTCTGTTTTTTAAATGATGGCAAACGGTTTGCAGCTAGCCGTAGTGCGGGAATAGATTGCTGTTCAACTGTCTGCAAGCACAAATGTAAGTAAAGATTTCCAATGTTTCAACGAACACCAAACCCTGCATTATGGCTAGCTGCTATTATAGCCAGTTTTTCAGTATAGTCTAGTCATTATCATCTCTAAATCTGTCAAGTCATGAGCCTCTTGATACACTGAATCATAACCAAATGGTTCAATTTTCGTGTCGTACTTACTTATCAAATCTTTGTAGTAGGAATCGTAGTCTTCAATTGATTCAGTTTTAGTCAATGAATGAAATTGAATGTTTATAAAACTTTCAAAATTTGTCGAATGGATAAAAAACCTTTCTTCTTCTGGTGAAATCCATAATATAGGATATTCTCTGTCAGGATATTTTTTTCCAGTGTAAAAAGCCCAAGATTCTGAATCAACTCCGGACATGCCAAAAATCAACAATTTGTGTGATTTTAAAACATTCCCTAAATGAGCGTAATCATTTGTAATACCAACAATTGTAAATGTATTTTTCTTTTCATTAAGCGGAAATAATTCAAAAGCATTTCCAGTCGAGATATATAATGAATCTGCGATATTTTTCTTGAAGTCCACATAGCTAGGTGGTAAATCAATATTGCAGAATTCTTTGAACTTCAACAGTTCTGATTCAGTTACAGGTTTTGTATACTCAATATTTTTTTCACTGATTTTAAAGTCTATATACATAGTCTTGTTTGTTTTTAAAATTGGCTATAAAGTTTTGCAGCTACCCGAAGGTGGCAATTTTGAAGCACTTCACTGTCAACCAACACAAATGTAAATAAAGATTTCCAATGTTTCAACGACCACCTAACCCCGCATTATGGCTAGGTGCTGTTGGCTGGCAACAGTATTCCATTTTTCAGGATATAGTTTAATCATTTACTTAGGGTCTGCTGAAAAACTCATAAATCTTTAATATTTCGGTGCTCTGCACCTCCCCAAATTACTCGACATGCATTTTCTACAAATATTTCGCCACTCTGTGGCTCTTTTGCAGGTGCAGAGCACCGAAATATTTGTAGAAAGAGGAAGTTAAATTGACAATAAGGTGCAGAGCACCGTAATATATATGCATAGAAAATGGACGTTTATCGCGAAAAACCTTGCATCTAACATAAAACAATGACATTACAACATGTTGGTGTCCAATGACATAATAATTTTTCAGCAGACCCTACTTAAGAAAATCTTGCATTGTCTATAATTTCGAATTCTTCGAGTTTTTTGATTTCAAACATTGTAAGGCTTAATTTTAAAAAGTCCCTAGAATCATTATCGTTAAACAATCCACGCAAATTAAGCCAATAATTATTAGGCGTTTTTCTAAGAATAGTCTTAAAGACCGACAAGAAAAATACTTTGTCAAGTCCGTACAAGGCTTTCATAACCATTGAATCAAAATCAGTGTTGATATAAAAAAACCACTTAAGTAGCAAATAGTCTTTTGGCTTATAAGTTTTAATGATTGCAAGTGCCAATTCTCGTATAACATAGTTTTTTCTGTCAATTATGATTTTGGAGATTAACTTGATTCTCAATGTATTCTTTTGTCTCTGATTACCATAGTCTGGTATTGATCGGCAAGCATATACTAAATTATTATGTTCTAATAATTCATCAATAAATGCGATTCTTTTAGCGTCGGAAAATCCTTTTAATGTCCACAATAATTCCTTTATCTCCCTGGCTCCATTATCATTGTCTTTCTCATGTTTGGATCGGAATTCTTTCCACCAACTTTCAAATTCAATTTGTCCCATTTTTCGGTCCTAATATTGTTGCCAAAGTTTAGTATAAGAATAGCAGCCGACTGTGTGGTACTCTCCTGTCAAGTTAAAGATAAGTTGATACGGGCTACAACCCTTGAAAGCATACATTTTTTTTTATATTATACATTTGCATCTGGATTTCAGTCTTAAAATATTTAAGCGATGCCATTAAATAAATAATGACACCGCCTTACGAAAGTAATAAAAGAATAATATCTCAGCAACTTTTCACTATTGCAGGACAAAGTAGATCCATTTATTTTTCAAGGTACAAATTGCGCAAGGCAGTCTGCTGTTCAATGCTTATGCCTAAGCCTATAGAAAAATATTTTTCCATATTACCATATTTTGTATTCACTTCGTTAAATGCAGCATTGAGGTATTCTTCTTTAACGCCAAAGATAGCTTCGGGGATGGAACGGTCTCCGCCTGCATCAACAAAGTGTTGGATGTAATCTTCATACATTGGGAGAATATAGTCATTGCTACGCAAGTAGTCCTCTAAAACTACTTCCGCAGGCACGCCAATAAGGGTCAGGAGGGCTGCTGCTGCCCATCCGGTTCTATCCTTGCCGGTGGTACAATGGAAGAGTGCAGGTAACTTATTTTCGTCTCCAAGCGCCAGAAAAAATTCTTTAAATGCTGAATCTGCACTGTGCAAAGTAATAAACTGGCGGTAGGCATCCATAAACTTTTCTTCAACCTGGCCATTGCCAAGTTCAATATTGGCTTGTTGAGGATCTTGTAATAGTCCTATTAGATTTGCTGGCCCAGAAGTTGGATCGTCTGCCAGCACATCCAGCCAAACATTATTAACGCCATCAGGTAGCTCATCTGGTTTGGCATTTCGCTCACTAATGGTACGCAAATCAAAGTCATTTTTAAGATTTAGATTTGCGAGCAAAAGCATATCATTTGCACTAATGTCGTATAGTTGATTTGAACGATAGACTAGCCCTCTGACAATAGTGCTTCCATCTGCAGTTTTGTAACCACCCATGTCTCGTAGATTAGGAATTGAAACTATACCCAGACTCTGTCCGGGCTCTATTTCTATTTCATTATCACTCTCTTTAGAGCAAGAAGAAGAGGAAATAATTGATATTCCTAACAGGAGTGCAATCATGAAATTTGTAAGTGATTTTCGTGTGTAATTCATTTTTATATTTTAAATTAGTTCATATTTTACTTGTAAAAGTATCTACTTATAATTGATTACTAAAATGTGAAAAAGTAACTACTTAAAATTGATTATCAATATTGTAATTGCTTATTCTCCGCATTTATTGATGTTTAATTTTGCATGGTATTATAATTAGCTTCAATTGCCTCTTTTTACTCGATTTATTTTTATGTGCGGCAACGGTCGATATATACGCGTTCTTAACTTAATAGTTGCACCTTCCACACCCAAAAACGGAAGTAATGTGCACCTTTCTGCGTTTTAGATGGTGAAGATATTCGTCGAGGATATAGGCTACTTATAAAGAAATACAATATAAATCACCAAATAATGAAATGTTTTTAAAAAGTCTGGTTACAATAACTTTAGTTTGGATTTCAGTGTTTCTGGAACTTATCCCAACAGATTCCGGGCCTCACCAATACATCACTTCATTTTCTCCCTTCAATTATGACTAAAAATAGATAATTTTGCAAGCCTTATGCAGCAAAGTATTACCCCTCCGGTTGGAAGTGCAAGCCCATGGATTCCCGCCCCGGTTGAAACATCAGTCGTTGTAACAGACAGCATAATGAGCTATGCCGGATATCTGGCTGATAGCCTCAACCCTGATCTGGCGTTGAAAACCTTTCGCTTTGAACTCAAGGAAATCATTCTGCCTGCTGATTCAATCGCCGCACAAGACACTATTCCCGTTTATCCATCATTCATTGTTCAGGAAGCAGCAGCCACAAGAATTATTGCCAACCAACGAAAAGAGCCGGTATTTGACTGGATTACCCTTTTACTGATTTTGGCCCTTGCATCCGTTTCGTGGGTACGACATTATTACCCCCGCAGGTTTAAAAACATTTTGCTTGCTACCTTTGCAAAACGCCATATTGGTCAATTGATTAGGGATGGCAACATTGCAAGGGAAAGAATCTCGCCAGCCCTGGGTGTGGTGAGCATCGTTTCCTATACCATGATTTTCTACGGTTTTGCAGGCTCCATGCTTTCCACCAATTTTACAAAGGGAAGCACTTTACCTGCTTTTCTGCTCATTGCCATCACTTTACTGTTTCTATGGCAAATACGCAGGTTATTTGTGAGCCTGGCAGGGGTTATCTACAAATCACAACCTGCCGCTGAGATGTATTTACTTAACAGCCTGCTCTTTACGCTGACTTCTGGCATTATTTTGTTCCCTTTTGCAGTGGCATGGTTCTTCACGCATAAAGAATTTTTACTGTGGGCTGGTGTGGGGATTATGCTGATAACATTGGGATTGCGTTTGTTCAGAAATATTATTGATGGATTGAGGGTGCAATCGTTTTCGGGTGTCTATATTTTTTTGTACTTTTGCACCCTCGAAATCTTACCCCTCATAATTGGGTTTAAAATTTACAAAATCCTAGTCTTGTAAGCGTTTCGGAATAATTCAAGATAATTTTCAAATGGTTTCATCTGTTAATTCTGATTTGAGTTGAAAATAAAAAACGTTTTGATTTCGCAGCCTAAACCTGCCGAGCCGGATAAATCACCTTATGCTGAGATTGCTAAAAAATACAACCTGGTTGTTGATTTTCATAAGTTTTTCAGAATAGAAGGTTTGAGTTCAATTGATTACCGCAAGGAAAACAAAGTGCGTCTGTCCGACCATAATGCAGTAATTTTTACAAGTAAGCATGGTGTAGATAATTTTTTCAGATTAGCCATTGAACTCAGGGTTGACATTCCTGAATCCATGAAATATTTCTGCTCGTCGGAATCAACGGCTTATTATCTCCAGAAATATATTCAATACCGAAAGCGGAAGATATTTTTCAGTGGCCAGGATACCAGCGATCTGGTTGATATTATCAGAAAGCACAAGGCAGAGAGTTATCTTCTTCCGTGCAACGAAGATCACAACAATGAGTTGTCCGACCTTTTGGATGCCCAAAAAATCAACTACGCCAAAGCCATAATGTATCGCACCGTATCGGAAGACATGAAATTTCTCGATATTAATAAGTACGATATGCTGGTTTTCTTCAGCCCATCTGGAATAAAATCTTTAACACAGAACTTTCCGAATTTCAAACAAGAGGAGAGGATACTTGGTGTATTTGGCAACACAACAGCACAGTCCGCGCGCGAAGCAGGGTTTAAAACAAATATTGAAGCCCCCACCCCAACGGCACCTTCTATGGGAAAAGCCATTGAACAGCATTTGGCCGGCTGCACCAAAGCGAAGTAAATTCAACTGCATTTCCCATCCCGGTGAAGGCGTTGTTCATCAACATACGCGTTGCTATGCAAACATTCGGTAAAGATGAAAAATTGTGCAGCCAGACAGCGATTACTGAGTTGTTCAGCAAGGGAAAACAAATTTTCAAGCACCCGGTTAAGCTCTTGTGGTTACCAGTTGAGAATGGCAGCGGAGAAAGCAACAAAGTTATTATTACTGTGTCGAAGCGCAACTTCAAGCGTGCAGTTGACCGAAATAAGATAAAAAGGTTGTTGCGGGAATGTTACCGGAAAAATAAGAATGTTTCGGAAGCCATTTTTACAGATCAAAAAATCATGATTGGCCTGATTTATATAGGCAAAAACATTCCACGGTATAATATCCTGGAGCCTATAATAATTGAGCTACTTCTTCGTTTAAACAGTGAATATGAAAAGACTTCTGGCTAATATACTGATTGGTTTCATCAGGTTATATCAGGGGGCAATATCACCGTATCTGCCCCCTTCGTGCAGATACACCCCAAGCTGTTCGCAGTATGGTATTGAAGCGTTGAAAAAACATGGCCCGTTTAAGGGTGGATGGCTTACCCTGAAAAGGGTACTTTCGTGCAACCCGTGGGGAGGAAGTGGTTACGATCCAGTTCCTTGATTATCAAACATTTAACAAGAATAGAATGAGAAACATATACAGATTTTTCCTGCTTTCCTTAATAATAAGCGTATTTTCTACAAGCACTCAGGCACAGGTAACCTCATCAAATTTTGAGATTTCAAAAAACCTCGACATCTTCGCCACCATGTACAAAGAGCTCAACAGCAATTATGTTGATGCATTGAATCATGGGGATTTGATAAAAACGGGAATTGAAGCCATTCTGGATAAGCTGGATCCTTACACTGTTTTCATCTCCGAAGCCGATATTGAAGATTACAAGTTCATGACCACCGGTGAATATGGTGGAATTGGTGCCTTAATTCATCAATTGGGCGAATACGTAATTGTATCGGAGCCTTATGAAGGCTCGCCTGCCCAGAAAGCCGGACTGATACCGGGTGACAAAATATTGAGTATCAACGACCGGGATGCCAGAGGAAAATCGGTGAGCGATGTCAGTGCCATACTTAAAGGGGAACCCGGCACCAGTCTAAAACTTGAAGTGCAGCGCGAAAGCTACTCCACACCCCTGACTATTGAAATTCAACGTGAAAAAGTTTCCATCCCAAATGTGGCCCATTCCCTTATGGTGGATGATGCCATTGGATACATTAAACTTACCGGATTTACTCAAAATTCTTCCAAAGAAGTAAAGGAAGCCTTCCTGAAATTAAAGGAAAATCCGGACCTAAAAGGCCTTATTATCGATTTGAGGGACAATGGTGGCGGACTTTTGAATGAAGCAGTGAGTATTTCCAACCTGTTTGTTAAGCGCGGTGAACTTATCGTGAGCACCAAAGGCAAAACGCCCGACAGAAATAAATCATATAAAACCCTGATCCAACCTCTTGATACTGAAATTCCAATCGTTGTGCTGGTGAACCCATACAGTGCTTCAGCTTCCGAAATTGTTGCCGGCGCATTACAGGACCTGGATCGGGCAGTTATTATTGGGGAGCGGACTTTTGGCAAAGGCCTGGTGCAAAACATTATCCCTTTGAGTTACAACACCCAGATGAAAGTAACAGTGGCCAAATACTACATCCCCAGCGGAAGGTGCATTCAGGCCATTGACTATGAGCACAAAGACAGCGCCGGAATTGCCGGAAAAATCCCCGATTCACTCATCAATAGCTTTAAAACCCGCACAGGCCGCGTTGTTTATGATGGTGGTGGCATTACGCCCGACATAGTGGTTGAAGCGCCCATGATCGGCAACATAACCATTAGTCTCATCACGCATTATCTTATTTTTGATTATGCCAATAAATTCAAGCGCGAACATGACAGCATACTGCCTGCCGGCGACTTTGTGATAAGCCCCGAAATATATGCCGACTTTGTAAGCTGGCTTCAGAACAAGGATTATGACTATGTAACCCGCAGCGAAAAACTATTGGCAGATCTTAAAAAAACTGCCGGGGCGGAGAAGTATTTCGATGAATTATCGCCGGAATTTGCTTTGCTGGAATCTAAAATGATTCATAACAAGCAATCTGACCTTGAAAAATTCAGCAAAGAAATTAAGTCCCTTCTAAGGAACGAAATTGTTTCACGATATTACCTGCAAAAAGGTCGGATTGAAGCAGCGGCAACCGAGGATGAGGAAATGGCCAAAGCGAAGGAAATTCTGCTTGATCCGCAAGTGTATAATGCAATCCTTGATGGTTCAGCAATAGGTAAAAACCAGTAATACAGCATCAAATGCCAGACAAAAGTTGGGTCCATGCCATCACCTCCTGGCCACGCGACACTTCGTCGTTGATGTTTTATGCACTAATACTTCTGGCGATTTCAATTCCCTTGTCGGAATTTGGAATGAGTATTTCACAGTTTTTACTGCTGGGGCTATGGATATTTGAAGGCCTTTCCCAAAAGGATAAATCCTCCTCCGGGCAAAAACAAGGGCAATTAAAACGAATAATTACCAATGTGGGGTGCAAATTCAGGATGTTGCTCAATAATCCGGCAGCCCTTGTTGTTATTTCTCTTTACTTTCTGCACATTATCGGGACGCTTTACTCCAGCGACCTGAATTATGCACTAAAAGACCTCCGAATAAAACTACCGCTCCTTAGCATCCCGGTGATTATTGCTACTTCGGCGCCACTCAGCATCAAAAGGTTCCATAAATTAATGGTATTCTTTGTGCTTGCGGTATTTGCAGGATCCATGGCAAGTATATACGTACTTTTTACGCGGCACATAACTGATCCGCGCGAACTGAGCATTTTCATATCCCATATCCGTTTCAGCCTCACCATTTGCTTCTCCATTTTTATCCTCATTTACCTTATAGCGAAAAAAGTATTTGCAACCAGGGCATCACTCTATCTTTTAATTGCCGGTGTGCTCTGGTTTCTGCTGTTCCTGCTTATCCTTGAATCGGTCACTGGAATAATTATCGCCATAGTGATGGGTTTATTCTTTTTGTTTTACTATATTTTTAAATTCAGGGGTTTGGTTTTCAAGATTATTGCCTCGGTTTTTCTTCTGGCTTTTATTGTTTTTTCCTACAAAACAATGCGCAATATTGTTAGCAATTACGGATCGCCCGCCCCGGTTGAATTCAGCAGCTTAGATCTTTACACCCATTTCGGTGCGCCTTATCTACACGACACCGCCAGCTATGGCATCGAAAACGGGAAATATGTCGGTTTGTATATCAGTCAGATTGAGCTTCGGCACGAGTGGAATTTAAGGAGTAAATTCAGTTTTGACGGGAAAGATTTAAAGGGACAAGTGCTCAAATACACACTTATACGGTATCTTCATTCTAAAGGACTCCGAAAGGATGCTTTAGCGATCAGAAGCCTGAGCGACAGCGAGATACATTATATTGAAAATGGAATTGCAAATGTACGATACACGGAGCATTTTAATTTCACCTCGCGCATTGAGCAAATGGCCATGGGCTACCACAATTATACCAGCAACGGCGACCCGAATGCATCATCCACAATGCAACGCATTGAGTATTGGAAAGCTTCCATGTACATCATTAAAAACCATTGGCTTACAGGTGTTGGCACCGGTGACTTAAATGAGGCTTTCGACCAGGCCTACAGCGAACTTAATACTAAATTGCACCCTTCCTTCCAAAAAAGGTCACACAATCAATACTTAGCTATTTTCGTTGCCTTCGGTATTTTTGGCTTTCTATGGTTTATTTTTACACTCCTCTATCCTGGGATTAAGGTTGGGAAATTTAGCAATTACCTTTACATCATATTTACCATTATCATTATTATGTCAATGCTCACCGAGGATACCCTTGAAACACAAGCCGGTGCAACCTTTTTCGCCTTCTTCAATGCATTGTTACTTTTCGGCTACCGGCGGCAACCGGATCAGCACATTCAAACAACACCATAACGTTTCTAAAAAATACCCTATCTTTACCGTTCAAATCCTTATAAAAGTGTGCAATGAAGCACAAAAGCCTTACCATTCAATACTCCGAGTCGGAAACCACTTCCGAGCTTGAACAAGCCGATCAGCTTCTCATTCAAGAAGCGATCAAATCAGCTGACCATGCTTATGCCCCTTATTCCGGGTTTAATGTCGGTGCAGCCATCAGGCTCTCTAATGGCGTTGTAGTTACCGGAAGCAACCAGGAAAATGCCGCCTATCCTTCAGGGTTATGTGCTGAGCGTGTCGCCATTTTCTCCGCATCTTCAATGTACCCTGATGAAATTATAGAAACAATTGCCATAACCATAAAAACCCCGCACCATATTATTGAGCCGGTTTCACCTTGTGGGGCTTGCCGGCAGGTAATTGCTGAATATGAGAACAAACAGAACAAAAAAATAAAAATCATATTTTCAGGCGAAACCGGAAAAAGCTATACCGTGGATGGTATTAAGAACCTGTTGCCCATGACATTCAATGTGCGCAATATGAACAACGGGTAGTCTTATCTGTTTCGTTAACAAATTTCAAACTGTATGAAACGTTTATTTTCCATTGGTGTATTATTCCTGATGTTTACAGCCATGCGTGGCGATTTACCTGCCTATCAACTTTACACTGCAAAAGGTAAATCCGTTGATTTTGACAAATTGGTTTCAGCAGCCAAAGATGCGGATGTGGTATTGTTTGGTGAATTACACAACAATCCCATCAGCCACTGGCTGCAATTGTCGCTGTCCCGCGAATTGTTTAAGGAAAAACAGAACGATCTGTTGATGGGTGCCGAGATGTTTGAGGCCGATAACGCCCTAATAGTGAGTGAATACCTGAATGAACGCGTAAAGGATAAAAATTTTGAAGCTGAAGCCCGTTTGTGGCCAAATTATAAAACCGATTACAAACCCTTGCTGGAATTTGCCCGAGACAATAAAATCCCTTTTATTGCCACCAATATTCCGAGGCGCTATGCATCCCTTGTTAACCGTGAAGGATTTGAAGGCCTTTCTACTTTATCAGATGAAGCCCGGACTTACATTGCGCCACTTCCAATACCTTATGACCCTGAACTGCCCGGCTACAAAGGAATGATGGAAATGATGGGCGGAGCCGGCGGTCATGTGAACGAGAACCTGCCGCGCGCCCAGGCGATAAAAGATGCTACTATGGCTCATTTTATCCTTCAAAACCTTAAACCCGGAAATACCTTTATCCATTTTCATGGAACTTATCATTCCGATAATTATGAAGGGATTACCTGGTATCTGAAGCAACAACGCCCTGATTTAAAAATAGTTACCATCAACAGTTCTGAGCAGGAGGATGTAGAAAAATTGGAAGAAGAAAATAAAGATAAGGCAGATTTTATTTTGGTGATTCCGGCGGATATGACGAAGACGAATTAGTCGGATGGTCTTTAGTGTTTAGCGTTTCTTGTTTCTCGTTTATTGTTTCTCGTTTATTGTTTCTCATCCTTTGAGCAGGACGCTCAGGACAAGCAAAACACCCACAACTATTTGTGCGCTGAAGTCGCCCCATCGCTTCGTTCGCCCACTCGCCTTCTCGCCTCAGCCTATCGCAAAAGTATAGTTCAGGTTTACCACGAAATTCCAAATGGTTACTACCCCGATGGCGAAGAGTTTGGCAAAATAAAAGTTAAACTTCACTTTAGAGACGAGCAACCACAAAACAATTGTATTGATTACCAGCCCAATAAGCGAAACAAACAGGAATTGCCCGTATTCAAGCGCAATTTGGGGATTGTTGCTGTGAAAGGTCCAGATACGGTTGAGAAAATAATTTGAACTTGCCGCTATGGTAAATCCAATGGCATTGGCAACGTATTTCTGGATTTTGAGCCATTCTTTGCAAACGTAAGTAAAGCCGAAATCAACCACGACACCAGATAGTCCTACCGCGCCAAACTTTACAAACTTCCAGGCAACTTCCCGGGATAAAATATCTACCATAAATCAGCCCACTGGCTTAAAGTTGAACAATCAGTATTTCCTTTTTCCCGTTTCTTTCTACTTCAATGTTGGCCGTTTCACCATGCTTAAGCGTTCCCAGCCTGCTCATGTAATCATAAATATTGGCCACCGGCAGTCCATTAATTGCCGTGATAATATCACCTTTAAGCATCCCGGCTCTATCGGCAGGACCTTGCTTGCTTACGCCTTCAACTTTCATTCCACCGTGGGTTTCACCACCCGAAACATCGGGCATGATTCCCAGTTTAACCTTAAGGTTGCGGCTGTAATGTCCGGTTTCAGCCCTGGGTCCGGCTTCCTTAAAAACGGGTGCAGGGGATAAATCAGCAATTCCCCGTGTTAATGTAGCTGCAAATTCAGTAACCTTTTCCTGACCCGGAAAATTAATCAGCCCGACTTTATCGTCGGGAGTGTGGTATTCACCATGCGCACCGGTGGTGAGGAAAAGCACGGGAATGCCTTCGCCATAAAATGAAGCGTGGTCGGACGGGCCATAGCCATCTGCAACTTTCTTAACCTCAAAAGGAAATGATTGCGAATAGGAGTCAATCAAAGAATCGGCAAGGGTAAAAGTACCGGTTCCCGAAATGCTTAGAATTGGGGTGTCGGTTTTAAGACGACCTACCATGTCCAGATTTATCATGGCTTTGATAGCATTCCGGTCAACGGGAATATGGGCCACAAAATAACGCGAACCCAGCAAACCCATTTCTTCGGCACCAAAGGAAACAAAAAGCAGGCTTCTGGAGGTGCGGTTTGCTGGTACGTTGAACCACCTGGCCAATTCAATAATTGAGGCCACACCCGAGGCATTGTCATCTGCCCCACCGTGCACGCCAAGCACATCAGGCACGCGTGAACCAGAGCCCGGCCCACCCATTCCAAGATGGTCGTAATGAGCACCAATAACAATGTATTCATTACGCAAGGATTCATCAGTACCAGGAATCATGGCCATAACATTCCGGCTGGTAACCTTTTTTCGTTCAACATCAGTTGAAACATTAATGACTGAGCCACTTATAATTTGAACAGACGCAACATCCGTTACCATCTTTTTCTCTAAAGAATCTATCGAAGTAACCGGCTGATGCAAAACATCGGCAGCCAGTTGCCTGGTAATGGAAACAACCGGCAGGCCAGCATCTGAAACCGATTTGTCGTAATTCAATTCCAGGGTAACATCTTTCTTTTCCATGCCTGAAGGCGAAACGAGAAGTATCCCGGCCGCACCTTTGTCACGTGCCGTCAGCGCTTTTGACCTATCTGTAGCCAAAGGGATGAACGCACTATTGGGATTTTCGGGTTCGGGATCACCCCGCAAAACCATTACCCATTTTCCTTTAACATCTATTCCTGCATAATCATCCCATTCGATGTTGCCACTCTTACTAGTAATTCCGAAGCCTGCAAAAACGACCTCAGCGTTTATGGTTGCGTTGGATGAGAAAGAGAGAGGCATAAAATCTACCGAGTCAGTATAACTTTCAGTTCCCAACATAAATCGGTTGTTGTCGCCCTTTTTCACGCCCGCAATCAGGTCAAAATACTGGAAACCATTGTTGCCCAATGGGTTTGCCCCAATGGCAATAAACTGATCGCGGATGTAGGTTGCTGCCAGCGAATCGCCTGGAGTCCCCGGTTTGCGACCGGCCAGTTCATCCGATGACAAATAGGTTATATGTGATTTCAGTCGCCCTCCAACATCTTGAGCGCTTAGCGTTAATGAAACCAGGAAAATGAAAAGAAAAGATAAAGAGGGTAAATATCTGAAGGTGCACTTTTTCATCACAGAATGAATAAATTAAAAATAGTGACTACAAAATTAGCAAAAACGACATTCACAGTACCGGAAAACCATTCAATTGGGTACCCGGCATCCATGAATGTCGCATAATTGGTACAATTTTGCGCTACAAAAAAGACCAAAATGATTAAGTAAAGCCTAATTGAGTTGAAATTCAGTTCGCAACTGGCTCACCCATTTAGAGATTCGTTCTTCCGTAAGCTCGGGCTGACTGTCTTCATCAATCGCCAATCCGACAAACTTACCATCCTTTTCGGCAGTTGAAAAGTAATAGGAATACCCTTTGGTTGGCCAGTAACCAACCACATTTTCTTTGAAAGGCAACCTGCAAAATACAGTTCCCATGCCATCCACAAAGCTTTCAGGATACTCAATCTGATCACCCAATCCAAAAATGGCAATCTTCTTATCGTCAATTTTCGCTTCAACCAGAACATCGATAAAACGCTCCCAATCCTGGTGCATTTCACCAATACCCCACGCGGAGGTACCCAGGATAAGACAATCGTACTTCTCAAGGTCATCGCTTGAAGCAGCGCTTACATTATGCAATTCGGCAATTCCTTTGCCAAAAGATTTTAGCATGGACTGAGCAGCCTTATATGTACTTCCCTTGGTGCTCCCGCCATAAAATATTCCAATTTTTCCCATTTGATCCCTGTCGTTTGTTAGGAAATTTATAAAGTTGGCAAATATACTCCTGAACAATCTCTAAAGCAAATAGGATTTTAGAAAAAATAATTCCTAAAGCAATGATTATCAATATATCAGACTTCTCCTCAGGAGCTACTTTACCAGTATTCAGTTAGTTAGCTGTCTAAACCGTTTTTTTTAAAAATTGTTCATAACTGCAGGAATAGATTAAAGTGCAAAACAGTCTCAAAACCATATCAGACAACAAACCCCAGCAGAAATCAACTGGTTAATACTTTTTCTGCATAAGTAGAAATTAGTGCAATGTTGCATGGAAAACCTTTCTTATTTTTGCAGCCTCATTTTTACGATGTCTTTCATAATCCACTTTTCAACAAAAAACATAGCATGAGAAATATCACACTTACTTTTATTATAATGATTTCATCTCTTTTTGCCGGTGCACAGGACAACAATCAACGCATAATCGACGAAAAAAGCGGTAAAGAAATCCTGATAGGCACGACAACCCGGGAGGGCCTTGATGATTTTGGCGATTGGTATGACACTGAATACCAGCAATATCAGCCCGACAGCAGCATAATTACTCAGATAAGAAACTTTGGAGATAATTACCCCTGGATTTTTATCGTAATGGGAACCTGGTGCGGTGACAGCCGGCAACAAGTGCCCCGGTTTTTCAAGATTCTGGATCAACTGAATTATCCATCCGAAAGGATTTTTATGGTTGCCGTTGACCGGGATAAAAAAACCAAAGATTTTTGTCTTGGCGATTACAACATCCAACTGGTCCCCACTTTCATTTTTACCAGTGATGGCGAAGAAACCGGACGGATTATTGAAACTCCGGGAACCACGCTTGAAGGTGATCTTCTGTCCATTATCCAGAAGATTGCAACTGAATCGGACAAACAATAAAGCATCATCTATACTTTCCATCATCTGATACCTAAAAAAATGAGGAGCTTTAATACCATTAAAGAAACCCGTTCATTTGTCCTGAACCAGCGTGAACAAGGACTTACTATTGGATTTGTGCCAACCATGGGGGCATTGCATCCCGGGCACATATCCCTTGTGGAGCGGGCGGTTAAAGAAAATGATGTGGTCATTTGCAGCATTTTTGTAAATCCCATACAGTTCAACAACCCTGAGGACCTGAAAAAATATCCTAGGACGCTGGAAAAAGATTTGGAAATGCTACAGGAAGCAGGTTGTAAGGCGGTATTTGTTCCAACGGTGGAGGAGATGTACCCGGAAGAAATTCATAAAAATTATGATTTTGGCGCATTGGCCAATGTGATGGAAGGCGCCTTCCGTCCGGGTCATTTTAACGGGGTAGCCATAGTGGTGCACAAACTTTTCGACATTACCCTCCCTCATCGTGCCTACTTCGGAGAAAAAGATTATCAACAACTTCAGATAATAAAGGCTTTGGTACGTATCGAAAACCTTCCGGTTGAAATTGTGCCCTGCCCCATTAGCCGGAATACAGATGGTCTGGCCCGAAGTTCACGCAATGAGCGGCTCACTTCTGAAATGCGTTCGGCTGCCCCATTCATTTATAAAATCCTGAACGAGGCAAAAAGCATGGCTGCAACAAACACCGCAGCAGAAATCATTTCAATGATTGAGCAAAACTTTAACAAACATCCACTGTTAAAACTTGAGTATTTTTCAATCGCATCGGGTAATGACCTTCAAGCTGTTACCGGAAAAATTTCGGAAGGAGATATGGGATTTATCGCGGTTTTTGCCGAAGGAATAAGGCTCATTGATAATATCCAACTAATTTGAGTAATTTTGCACCGCTATGACCATAGAGATACTTAAATCAAAAATCCACCGGGCAACCATTTCCGAAGCCAACCTGCATTATATTGGCAGCATCGGTATAGATGAGAACCTGATGGAAGCAGCCAATCTTATTGAGTTTGAGAAAGTTCAGGTACTCAACATCAACAATGGCGAACGGCTGGAAACTTACGTTATTAAGGGATTGCGGGGTAGCGGAATGATATCACTTAACGGCGCGGCAGCACGTAAGGCAGTTCCTGGCGACCTGATCATCATCGCAGCTTTTGCCCAAATGACTCCTGAAGAAGCCCACGGATTCAGTCCGGCCATTGTTTTTCCCGATAGCAACAATCATATTGTATAAAATCAGGTTTTGAAAAACAATCTACGTAATATTTTAAGGTTCACCGTATTTTTTGCACTCGGCCTGTTTTTTATCTGGCTTTTCATGCGCAACCTCACGGCAGAGCAAAAAAGTGAAATTTTTTATTCTTTCAGGATTGCAGAATATTCCTGGATTATCCTTGCCTTTGTAATGGGTATCATCAGCCATATTTTTCGCACCCTCCGCTGGAAAATACTAATGGAGCCTATGGGTTACAAACCAGCCACAGCCAATGTTTTTATGGCCGTGATGATTGGATATCTGGCCAACCTTGCATTGCCAAGGCTTGGTGAGGTGAGCCGTTGCGGAATTCTTACGCGCTATGAAAAAATACCCTTCAATAAATCCTTTGGCACGGTAATTACTGAACGGGCGATTGATATGATCTCCTTTCTGCTGATCTTTTTCTTTATGATTTTTACCCAATCGGGAAAAATACACAACTATATCGAACAAAAGATCTATGTGCCACTCGAAAAGAAGTTTGATTTCGACTTGATTGGCCAAAACTATTTGCTGTATTTATTATTGGGCCTCGCAATTGCAGGAATATTCATTCTGATACTGATTCACAAGAAGTACAAACATTCAAAAATTTACCAGAAGTTTTATCATCTTTTTCTTGGCTTACTCGAAGGCATAAAATCACTTACCAGAATTAAAAAACCATTTCTATTTGTTGCATATACCATTGGCATCTGGATGATGTACCTGCTGATGGCTTATGTGGTATTTTTCAGCTTACCCGAAACAGCACATCTTGGCCTTGATGCAGGACTGGCTGTGCTAATATTTGGCTCAGTGGGCATTATGGTAGTACAAGGCGGCATAGGAATTTACCCCGCCATTGTCGCTGAAACCCTTTTTCTGTGGGCTATTCCAGAAACCAAAGGCTACGCAATGGGTTGGCTGATTTGGGGGTCGCAAACACTCATGATCCTGATAGCTGGTGTTTTTTCACTAATTTTACTTCCTGTATTAAATAAATCCAGACATGACCAAACAGGAAGCCATTCAACAGAAGATACTGACCCCACAAGCGCTTAGCCAATTACTAGCCTACTGGCATTTCAAAGATTTCCGTATTGTATTTACCAACGGTTGTTTCGACATCATCCATCTCGGACACATTGATTATTTAGCCAAAGCCGCAGATTTGGGCGATAAACTCTTCATTGGCCTGAATACCGATGCCTCAACCCGCAGGCTAAAAGGCCCGACCCGACCCATCAACGACGAATACTCCCGCGCCATGATACTGGCCTCGTTTAGTTTTGTGGATGCCATTGTGCTTTTTGATGAAGAGACCCCATATGAATTGATTAAAACCATACAGCCCGACATTCTTGTGAAAGGCGCCGATTACAAACCTGAGGACATTGTGGGATACGACATTGTTACAGCCAAAGGTGGACGTGTGGAAACATTGGAGTATTTGCCAGGATATTCGACGAGTCTTATAGAAAGTAGAATTAAAAATAGTCGGTAGTCGGTTAGTCGTTAGTCCCGATAGCTATCGGGATAGTCAGTTAGTCGCTAGTCAAGTAGTCATTAGTCGCTAGTCGGCAGTGAATAGCTATTGGTTGGAGAATCAGTGGTTGGAGAGTCGTTGTTGATTATCAGATAGTTAATCAACATAATTTTAAATAAATCAGAAATATATGAAAATTCAGAAATTTGAAGATATCATTGCCTGGCAGAAAGCACAGGACCTTGCAGTGGATATTTATGGGATTTTTAAAAGTTCAAAAGATTTTGCTTTTCGTGATCAGATATTCCGGGCAGTTGTTTCCATTTCCAATAATATTGCTGAAGGTTTTGATAGAAATTCTGATAAAGATTTTTCAAGGTTTTTGTATTTTTCATATAGTTCGTGCAGTGAAGTAAAATCAATGATATATTTGTCTGAAAGAATCGGCTACATCGACAATATCACCAAAGATGAAATCATTGTCAAATGTGATGAAGTTCAAAAACTTATTTTTGGCTTTATCAAATCACTAAAGGTTAACTGAATACAGAAGTAAAGAATTAAAGACTAACAGACTAA
>SWCC01010175.1_pt1 | contig 42776 bp, 14 predicted proteins | sample 4692971 | NCBI WGS metagenome assembly SWCC01 (sample SAMN10267277, study PRJNA491770) | bioreactor metagenome | isolation source: DHS bioreactor inoculated with subseafloor sediment | place: Japan: off Shimokita Peninsula | collected 2006-08 | reverse complement strand
TTTACATTTTCAGGAAAAGATCAAAACGGTAGTTTAGTAGCTTACGCTGATAATGGATCAGATCTTACAGTAAAGTTTAGTGCAACTGATCCAGTAAAACAGGAACAAGATACATTACTAACCAGCATTGAAGATTATCTTTTAATACCTAAAATAGCTGTAATAAAAGCATACCAAGATCTTACAACTCTAACCAAGCAGGGTTCAAATACTGTTCTCAATGGTCCCGTGCAACTAATTCTCATTCCTGAACCATTTGATTCTATCAAGGTTGCTGTGGGAGCTACAAATCTAACTTTTTCTCCTAAAAAAGGTGTGAAAAATTCCTGGGAAATAAAGGGCGGTACATTTTTGCAAGAAGGCTCTGCTCTTAAGAAGGATCTGTTTAGTATATATATGGACATATTGAAAGTAAATAAGATCAGTTATAATTATACTAGAAAAAATAAACTCCTAATTGATAAAGCAGTTGCTAAAATCCCAATCCTAAGCAAATCAATACATTTTACTGACCTACTGATCGATAAGAATGGATTAAATTTAAAAATGGCGAAACAAGAGTTTACTGCTTATGGATTTATATTTTCAGTAAGTGACATACAGAAAAAATCAAATAAAAGCGGTGGAATATTTTCACTAACTGCAGGCATTAAATTTCCCATTGTTAATAAACCTTTAAGTAATAAAGAGTACAATGCACAAATAATAATTAGTGATAACAACGGTAAAAAAAATATTCAAGTTAACGCCCTCTCAAACAATCCATTTCAATTAGTACCAGGAAAGAACTATTTGAATTTCAAATCCTTCAAATTTGTAGAAAAAAGCAATGATAATTGGGTGTTGAATGTAGAAGTTACATCTGATGATCTGCCGCTCTACAGTAAGCTAGGACAAGGCCCATTAACTACCACATTCACATATGAAAAATCGGGAAAGATGAGCGGAAAGCTCGAACCTATTAAAGAGACTAAAACAGGTTATGACTCGAAAGATATATCAGTAATAAAAATAGGTAAGTTTGGTGCAATTGATTTAACATATCTTGGACTCAAATTTGCAGCAACTAAAAAAATAGCTACTGTAGATAGTAAATCCGATACAACTTGGGAATTTGATCCTGATAATAGTTACTTCGGAATATCAGCTGATCTTCACCTGCCATTTGCAAAAAAGGTACTTGGTGATGCATCAAGTGTTATTAATATAGGGGACTACAATAAACCTGGAATTAAAATTGACTTTAACGGCAATGTTTCTTCTGAGACAATAAGTTTTATTCAAAATAAAAAGTTAGATTTAGGCCCAGTCTTCCTAAAACTCACAAAATTAGCCATCACACCTGAACCATTTTCACTTGCCATATCAGGAGGTCTTGGCATTGATATGGAAAATGTTGTTGACGGTGAAATTACATTTGCAGGATTAAAAATTGATAGTGATGGGGAATTCACTAATCTTAATAAAGTTGTTACAGGTGGGGATCTATCAATACTAAAAATAGTAAAGTTCGGCATTGATAATATAGAATACGAAAGTTCTCCTTCGACTCTTACTTTTGAAAGTAGTGATAAGGGGAAAAGTAACTCTCTAAAAGTTAACAGCTACTTCCGATTAAAAGGCGCTAAGCTGAGTTTTGGTAAAAGCGGTGCAGCCGGTGGGGGATTTGATAAACTGCTTGTTTATGATTATCAAGGAAACACAAACTTCATTTTAGAAAATGGCAAGCTATCTGTTAAAGATGCTATTGACTTAACAATTGATATTGAATATGTGAATAAAGTAGATGCTAAAAACCAACCTGAAGAATATCTCAGTGTGGGAGGAAAAGCTAAAATTCTTGGCAAATATGATGGAACTGCTTACGGTAAAATTGGAGAGCGAGATGGTGACGCTACCTGGGGATTTTTTGTTTCTGTAGGCGGTCTTGAAATTTCACTTGCTGGTCCAGTAATGCTTGACAAAATTGGAGCAGGATTCTTTTACCACCCAACAGCTGAAGATATAAAAAAAGTTATCAATTTAGCTGGGCTTAAACAAAAAACAATCGATAAAGCATTCGCCTATGCAAAACCATTAGGAAGTAAGGAGTTTGATTGTGCGGTATTTCTAAATGCTGGTCTTATTGTCTCTAATAGAGAATTGGTTAGTGGTCAGGCAATGGTGACAATAACAGAAAAATATTTCCGATTGGATGCCAATGTTGAAGCGCTCGATGGCAAAGCAAAAGGATCGGCAATGCTCAATATAAATTGGGCGAATAAGTATGTCGAGGGTAGCTTTTCATTTGGCATTGACAACTTTGTATTAATTAAAGCTGAAGAAAAGGACAATTATTTTCAATTCTATGGATATGATAAAAACAAGTGGGGTATAACGGGCAAAATGGATATGACCTGTTTTTTCATAGATACGAAATCCCAGTTTTACGTTGGTAACCAAGGATTTTTATTTGACTTTGGCTTCGGTTATAGTTTAGATCTTGGCGTACTCGAAGGAGGTATTAATCTTGAAGCAATGGTATGGTGGCGCAAAGACGTTAGCTGGGGAGTTTATGCACAAGGTAAAATATGGGGCGAATTTCTAGGTGGTTTAGCAGGTGGAAAGGCCGTAATTGAAGGAGCACTTATAAATCCGCCGCTTACAATTTATATCGCGGGAGAATTGTCTCTTACACTTTGTTACGTTGAAGTTTTTGACGGAAAAGTATGGATTGCTATGGGTGAGAATGGTTTTGACGGGGGAACCGGTGGAAATAATAAATATGATAAATTAATATCAGATGCAAAGAATATCGGTAAGCAGATGAAAGATGAGATGGAGAAACTTGCGAAAGAGTTAGAGAATGCGCGCAATGCTCTGTATCAACTAAGTGAACAGCAAAGGATTGCTGCCGGTAAGGTATTAATGAATCTATCAGCTTTGTCGGGGGGAAAAGGTATAGCAGCAATAATTGGTAACCTTTATAAAGACTATCATTATCATGATCTTTATAGCAAAAAATATCTAAAAGAAAGTATTCAATCCTCAAATGTCGCCAATCCGGCTCTAGTGGAAGTTTTTAACACAATCTGGAATCCTCAAGCCGCAGCATTTCTAGCACTTGAAACATCATTGAAAAATGATTCTGCAGCTATAGCACAAGCTATTAGTGACATTGAAGGAAAGGAATCTCAACTTGATAATTTGTTATCAAATCATGGAGATTTGATGAATGATAATTTACCGAAACTTTCTGATTTAGCTAAACTAAAGAGTCCTGTTACTAAAGGACTCATAACTCAGTCAGTTATTAATAGTAAAACAGTTGATGTGTTCAATTTTACACTTGATTCAAATGAGGTTGATGTATTAAACAATAAAGTTACGAATCAGAAAAATGAGTTGGAAGCATATCAGAATAAACTACTGGAAATGGTTACGGAATATGTAAAGAAGCTTAATGAGATAAATCTAATTTTGAGCGGAAGCAGCAATTCTGTTGCATCAATTTCAAAGGATTATGGCGATACATATGATAAGATATCAAATTATACAACTCGATTTATAGATTATTTGAATGGGCGTCAACAATGGGGAGCCTCAGAGGCAGGTAAACTTGACAGTATTAAAATTAAGAATGGATTAAACTCTCAGGCCAATAAATTAACAACTACTTCAAATAATTTTACAGAATTAGTTAATCAACGAGTAAATATAATTAAAGCTCTACAGCCAGTTACTGAAAAAAATATTTCTCCTCCCAAAACTGAACATACAATTACAAATTATATAGATTTAGGGAAGGAGCTTTATTATCATATTCCGCAAAAAGGATTTAGCTCTGTTTCTACAGAGATGGATCTAGCTAGGCAGAATTTTGTGAAATACTTTAAAGCCAGTAATGATATTTATCAGGCGAAATGGAATAACTTTACTGTTAGAAGTGAAAAAGTATATTCAAGACAGACAAAGTTATACACAATATTATACGATTTATTCGACCAGTTATCGCTTGAAGCTGGAACACGAAAACAGGAAGATAACTCAAAGCAAATTTTAGCAACAGGTGGGGGAGATAATTTAACTAATCAAGGAAGCCAACTTCCATCTCTTAGTTTAGACGGAACAATTAGTACTTCAAGTTCAGCACAATATTCGAATAGCTTTGGGTCCTCGGGATCACTTCAAGGTGGGCAATTCACAATTCAAGAATTCGCAAGCTCCGGAGCAATAAATTCTAATTCTGGTACCAATATACCTCAAAGTAACATAGATAAGAGCAAGATTACAAAAAAAGCTGATTGGGCAAAAGGATGGGATTTTGAAAAGGAACGCAAATATGTAAAACAGATTCTACAGATTCCAAAAATTAGTCAGCTTTCAGGAAAGGCTATTAGTGATAAGAATACAAATGGGGCCTATTCTATGGTAACTCTAAATTGGTCAGGCAGTCATCCGGTTAATATTGCAGAATATAGTATTTCAATAGATGGGTATTCTGATCCAATCAAATTAAGTGATCTTTCTTCTAGTTCTGGACTACCTATTGCTGAATTTGTTTCTGAAGGATTAGTTGATCAGATAGTTTATGATGATACTTATGGTTCACTATTTCAACCAACAGAAAATCAAAGCAGCCAAAACTTATCTCTCTCTGATGTTCCATTATCAAGCTTAGCGAATACATCTCCAACTCTTGGCAACTTTTCAGCTGTTAGTAGCAGTCAACAAGCATGGAGAACAGTAGGGAAAAAGCAAAATATTGTAATTCCATTTTTAAGTCAGGTTCATTATAAAGGGAATTATGATATTTGGATTCGTGCACGTGGAGCAGGCGGGTATACGATTGAGAGATTGAGTAGTATAAATATTGATTATTGGGGTACATCTACGAGCACTAAAGAGTTTGATAAATCCAATAGGATATCTTCACTTACTAGTTCAGATAATACTCCTCCATCCACACCATCTGTTTATGATGGCGGTGATACTACATCTAGTCTGACACTGATTATGGCTAATTGGAGTTCGAATGATTATGAATCTGGAATTCAGGAATATCAATATCAAGTTGGTTATAATTCAGGGAATAAGTTCCAAAATGTTACTCCTTGGATTTCCTCAGGTGGGCAAACAGAAATGAATATAAGACTTGATCAGCAATTAATCCCTGGTGAAATATATTTTGTTAAAGTTAAAGCTATCAACGGTGCCGGAATGTGGAGTACCGAAGGAATATCAAATGGGATTCAATTGAAGGATCCAACTCCGCCAAAGAAAACAAGAATTTCAACAATATCTTTGAATGATTCAGTTTTAACAGCTGTATGGTCTCCCGCCTCAGATCCAGAATCAGGTGTTATAGGCTACATATTCTCTTTAGGAAAATCAAGTGGATCATCGGATATAATAAACTGGTGTGCCACTCAATCGACTAACCTGAGTCTAGACAAATCACAGCTAAATAAAATATTAAAAGCAATTTTACAAAAAAACATATCCTATTATTTTTCTGTAAAGGCAATGAACGGCCTTGGTATAGTAGGAGAGGCTAATACAAAAGAAGTAACAATGAACTAAAATGTTTGGAGTTATTCAAATGAATAGAACAATTATCATTTTTGCATTTCTCACGTTCATAACAAGTTTCCCGTTATTTGCGCAAAATAAAGCTTTGCCAATTTACTCTGCAGCAACTAACAATAAAGCTTATATAATAATTGTCAATGCTCCAGAAGGGATGGAATCATTTTTTGTTTCAAGAAAAGGTTCCAACGAACGAGACTTTTTACGCCTTACTAAAATACCAATTGGACCATTAGTCGATCCAGCTGCAGTTAGAAGTGTACTTGGGGATGATTATAATTGGATTGTTAGAGCATTACGTGCTTCAGATGATTTTGAGGTTGCAAGAAGATTGCAATCGGATAAAGGTGTTTCAGCCGTACTTTCTCTTGCCAGCCTAAATGCAGCTAGAGCTGCAGGAAGATTATTCAAAGATGAAAATGTAGAAACAGGTGAAACTTACTCATACAAAATAACATTTCTGAATTACGAAGGAAAAATTCTTGCTGAAGAAGAGAGAGAGATTACAATAAAAAGCAGTTTGCCAATTTCACCACTATCAATGGTAGCTATGCCCGGAGATGGAAAAGTTGAAATAAAATGGGATTATCCACCATACAAAGGCAACCAAGAGGATATTGTTGTTGGTTTTAACCTCTATAGAAAGATTGCCACTACCGAATTTGAAAAGATCAACAAAGTTCTAATAATGCGTCAGGATGAATTAAAAGAGCGAATTGATTTTGGTGTCAAGAACAATGACATATACACGTATTATCTAACAGCAGTAGATTGCATTGGTCGAGAAAGTTTACCTTCTGCAGAAGTAGTTGCGAAACCTCTTGATCTCACACCACCCAGCTTCCCTCAAGGTTTGGAATTGCATGAGGAGGATGGTTTAATTCTACTCAGTTGGAATATGAATCTAGAATTGGATCTCTCTCATTATGATATTTTCAGAAGCCTTGATGTACATACTGATTACAATAAAATTAACGATATTCCAGTTCAAGCTGATATGTCTAGCTATAAAGATACAAATGTATACTTTGGACCAACATATTATTACAAAATCAAAGCAATTGACTTATCAGGAAATGAGAGTGAGCATTCAAACATAATTTCAGGAAAACCAACAGATAGTAAACCACCAGCTGCACCAGCAAATATTAAAACAAGTATTGAAAATAATTTTGTTCGTTTAACATGGACTGCCCCTCAAGATAAAGATTTGCAAGGGTATTACATTTATAGAAGACGGAGCGATCTGGAATTCTTAAGAATTATCAATCTGCCATTGGAGAAAGATTCGTTAACTTTTATTGATAAAGGTTACAGCGAAAAAGGTTTATGGCAGGGGCAAATTTATTATTATGCAATAAGTTCAATTGATAACTTCTTTAATGAAAGTGAAAAACAAATAGTTGAAATTCAAATTCCTGATAATGAACCTCCTGAGAAACCAGTAAGTAGTTACGCTAGTTCTAAACCTGACGGTCTAGTCGAAATCACCTGGCAGCCTAGTATGTCACTTGACGTTGTAAACTATAGAATTTACCGTTATAGAGAAAATGAACGGGCAAGAATGATTATAGAGACACCAGATTCAATTTATAGAAAAATTGATTCTACTGCCGTACTGGGTGTTCTTCAAAATTATCAGGTGGTTGCCGTAGATAAGTCGGGTAATGAAAGTGAAAAGACAAAAGTAATATCAGTTATTCCAAAAGATATTGATCCACCACATTCTCCTACAGGAATTAGAGCTATTGTTCAGCCTAGTGGTGTGATTATAAGCTGGGAAAATAATAGTGAAAATGATTTGCTCGGCTACAATATTTATCGATCTGAAATTCCAAATGGAATTCCTGTAAAATTAAATGTTCGCCCAATTCAAAATAATGAATATACCGATCCGGAAGGTAGTGCAGGATTATATTACAAGGTATCATCACTGGATACATCGAGACACGAAAATAGTAGCGGGGAAGCAGTTGAAGCAACCAGTAATAAATAATAAAGAAAAAATAACTATTCACACTAAAATATACTTATTACTTCTGCTAATCACTTTTAGTTCTTCGGTTGCACTTAATGCTCAAAATCCTCAGCTACTAACAAATGAAGCAAAGATAAGTTATGGAATGAATGATTTAAACACTGCGATCACTAAATTGAACCAAGCCATCGAACTTGATTCATCATACACCGAGGCTAGAATATTACTTGGACAAATATACTTACAGACAAATCAGCCCAAACATGCTGAAGAAATATTAAAACCAGCGTTAACCTTTAAGATGAATTATCCTGAAGTTCTTTTGGGATTAGGGATTGCATATTTCGAACAAAAAAGATATACATCTTCGCTGATGGAACTGCGAAGGGCCTTGAGCCTTGATCCAAATAATGTTCAAGCATCAGAAATTGCTGCATTGTGCTATCTAAACCTAGGAGTAGCAGACTATCAAAACGGATTATTTAATGGCGCAATTTCAAATTTTAATAAGTCAATTGGCATAAACCATACAAACATTCAGGCTTATCAAAATCTTGTTGTTGTACTTTACGAATCTGGGAAAAGGCAGGAAGCCATTAAGATTTGCACCAAGGGTCTGAGTATATCACCTAAGGAAAAAATTCTCCTAAAAATTATTATCCAGTGTTATGCTGAAACAAACAAAATTGAAGAGGCACTTGAACCAGCTCAAAAACTATATAAATATTATCCAAATGATGTTGAATCTGCACTCCAGTTAGCATATATATATCGTTACAGTAACAGAGGTGATGAAGCATTTGGAATTTATGAAAAAATGATTGAAAAATATCCCTCTGATCAGAGAATTTATGACGAATACGCTGAACTTCATTCTCTTAGGGGAGAATACAGTAAAGCTATTAATACTTATGAAAAGTTTCTTAATCATACAGATAGTAAATCACTTGTGCATCAAAAAATTGCAGAGATTTATTTAAGAGAAGAAAAATTTAATTCTGCAAGATTATCTTATAAAAAAGCACTTAAATCTACTGAAGATAAAGTAGATATTTATTGCAGCATAGCTGATACTTATGTTGAACAAAATAATAACAGTCTTGCAATAGGTACTTATAGGGAAGGCTTAGAAAATCATCCGCAAAGTTGGAAGCTTCATAAAGAGCTTGCCTCAATTTATGAACCTATCAATATAGATTCTGCTGTAATCATTTATAATCATATGATACAAATTCAGCCGAGCAACCCATTCCCAAGTATACGTCTTGCAGCATTGTTCAGTAAAAATAATGATGAAGAAGCAATTAGATATAGTGAGAAAGCAATTGAACTTCATGCAAGCACACCAGAACCATATTTTATTTTAGCGGGTATTCACTTAAGTCAAAAGGATAGTAGTAGTTCTATAAATTTGTTTAAGCAATCAGTACAAAAATCACTTAAAGAAATTTCCAGATTAAAAAAAATAGTAACAAACGAAATCTCTAATAGCAGAGGCCGGATTAATCTTGATCGACTTGAGTTTATGGGAGATGATGTTAATGCAATGGAAAAATTGCAGAGAATTTTAAGAAGCAGTTTACAGTTTCTATTAAATATTGAAATAAATAGTGTCCTTGAAAATTACTTGACAGAATGGTTAAAAGAATATTCCGAAGAAACTGTACTGTTCGAATTTTTAGCAGAAACTGTTGAAAAACAAAACGATCGTAACAGAGCTCTATCAATTTACGAACAGTTAATAAGATTAAATCCAAAAATTAAAGAAGGCCACTTGGGATATGCTCGCATTAATGAAAAAAATGGGAAGTTTAATTCGGCAATATCAGCATATAAGCGTGCTCTTACCATAGACAGTAAGGATCCGGAAATATTTCACAAACTAATTAGTCTTCACATAAAAGAGAATAAAGTTGATCAGCTCTGTGAGGATTGGTTGCTTAGGACAAAAAGGGAACCCGAGAATAAAATTTTGCTCTCTAATTTGAGAGTAGTTCTTAAAAAGATGGGAAGAAAAAAAGAATTAAATCGAATATCCGAAATGATTAATGAACTGGAGAATAGTGATTTGTAAATCAGATTATTCACATTTAATATAAAAATCAATGAAGATTCTAATAATCATTTTATTGCAAATAAGTTGTTTAGGTATAAACTTGTTTGCTCAAGATAATTATGATTCAAGTTCAATCAGCAAGTCTATTAGTCAATCAAAAGCTCCAAGTGATTCCAGTTCAACATTCTTCGATATTATTAGTATTACAGGACAAGCGGGTGTTTATGGTGAATTATATTCAAGCTCTATCCAAGAGAAAAGAAGAAAACCATCTACTGGACGACTATTTTTCCGCCCTACGATAACACTATTTAAGAATTTCAGTATTGCCTTCGATATTCTACTTTCAACTGAAGGCAGTTATTCACGTCAACAACTAAACAGAATATCATTACATCCTAGCTGGAATTGGGGTAAAGGTCATATTGGCGATTTCAGCCATAAATTTTCCCAGTATTCCCTGAATGGGATTACCATTACAGGAGGCGGTTTAGAACTTCATTATGGAATAATGAGATTTGAGACTGTTGGAGGAAGAATTCAGCGCAAAATTCATGCTGGCATAACAAATTCAGTATATGCAAGATATCTTGGAGGAATAAAGTTGGGAATTGGGAAGGTTGGTAGATCATATATAGATCTTAATATAGTTCGTGTTAAAGATGACATTAACTCTTTACCAAAAGAGAATAATATCGAAAATTCCAATACAACCACTCAATACAGAATAACACCTAAGGAAAATATAGTTGCAGGATTAAATGGCAGAATTGACATAGTTAATACGGTTCAACTTTATGGAGAATTCTCTGGGAGTGTTTTAAGTCGTGATTTATATAGTGAAGCAGTGGAATCTGAAGAAATACCAAGTTTTGTTAGCAATATATTTACAATAAGACATTCAACTTTTGTAGATTACGCTTACAATGCTGGGGTTGATTTTAAGTATAATGTTATAAATGCGAAGGTAGATTATTCAGTTATAAATCCAGGATACACTTCATTGGGCCTTTCTACTAACTTAAATGACAGAAGGACAATAAGTTTTAGTACAGGAGCAAGATTATTAAATAATAAATTAATTCTCCGTGGAAATTATAGACTTATGAAAAATAATCTTCTTTCTCAAAAACAAACTACTTTAACAAGAGCTAATTACGGATTTCAAATTCAATTTACTCCTGATAATGCAATCTCACTATCATTAAGAAGTTCATTTAATACAATGAAAAATGATGCATATCATTTGGAGAGGAGAATTAATAATTTATCTACAGTAAATACAATAAATGCTGTTTGGCGTTTAAAGTTCTTGAATCTCAACCATACATTAACAGGAAGTTATTCTAATCAACTATCTAAGAATTATAATATTATAATGAAAAACAATGATTCTTATACAAATAATTATATGTTTGGAATTACAACGATATTAAGCAATAATTGGACTATAACTCCTAGGCTATCCATAAATACTTTTAATCAAAACAGCTTGGTTTCATGGACAACTTCTACATACAATTTAATGATTACCAATAAAATGCTGGCTGGGAAATTATCAAATTCATTTGGAGTCAGTTATATGAAATCCCGATTTGTAAAATCGCCAAGCTTAAATTTACAGTCGGCTTTTTCAATTACCCGATCTGATGTAATAAAGGTAAGCTTAAAATCTAGCTATTATTGGGGATATCTAACAGGTTATGTTAACTTCAATGAATATAGAGGAAATTTAACATATACTCATAGGTTTTAATGTTTTGATAATTCCGATTCCCAACTATTCTTACTTTAAAAAATTTGCCTTAATAGATTAACTTTATTAAACATCTAAAAATTAACAATCTTTGAGTTAATTAGGATGCAAAATAAGTTGATTTTCCTCGGACTATCTGGATGAAACTTAATTATTTTGTTGAGGGTCTCCTTAATACGAATGTGTTTAGAGAGGTGAGTTGATCATCTTCAGATCTTTAGAAGAAAGATCCCACTGATTGCTAGTCAATCGGTCTAACCTATTTCTTCAAAATGGCAAGTAACCTAAAATTAAGATATAACCTTTCCTTTCCTACCATCTCACTTTTTATGATTCCATCTTTTTCTAAATATTGCAAATAAATACCTACTGTTTTTAGATTACCTATACCAGCTTCAACCAAATATTTTCTTTTTGTGTATGGTAATCTAAATAACTCCTCAATTAAATCTTTTGAATATACTTTAGGAAGTTTAGTTTGGATTTCATTTCCTAGGTCATGCATTAATTTCTCAATCTCAGCGATACGTTTGCGATCATGTGTTGCTGATTTTTCAATCATATCTAGCATATACATTAGCCAACCAATCCAGTTGTCCTTTTCAGTCACTTTTCTTAGTTGATTATAATATTCCTCCTTATTTTCAATTATGTACTTACTAAGATAGAGTGCAGGAATTTCTAGTAATCCAGTTAGTTTTAGGTACAATAGTAAAATAATTCTTCCAGTACGCCCATTTCCATCAAAAAAAGGATGAATAGCTTCAAATTGATAATGTATAATCGCCATTTTTATTAAAGGATCAATTTCATCTTCAGAATGTATAAAGTCTTCCAAGTTTTTAAGTTTTTCTCTAATCAAAACTTCTCCCTCTGGCGGAGTATAAGCAATTTTTCCTGTTACTGGATTTTTTAATTGTGTTCCAGGTATATTTCTGATACCAGCTGCATTTTTTTTTACTATTTGAACTAGATTTATTAAAAGATTTGTGGAAAGTATTGGTCTTCTATCTAATTTATCGATTCCATACCACAGTGCTTCTTTATAATGCAGAACTTCTTTTAGAGCCGAATTTTCTATTTTTTTAGCTGAAATTGTTGATCTAAATAACTCATCTTGGGTAGTTATAATATTTTCTATAGCGGAACTCGCCTGTGCTTCTTGTAGATGAATTGTATCAATAAATAGAGTTGGGTTTGGTAAATTTGTAATGGCTCCTTTTAATTCTGACAATGCACGACTAGCCAATATTGTTTTTTTAAGAATTTTTGTGTTTTCAATTTCTGCTTTTGGAGGCAATGGAGGTAGTTGATTATATGGCTTTTCTGGGCTATGACTCATTTGTTTTCTCAATTTGAATAAGGGTAATTATTACTCTCATTTTTTATACGAGAGTAAATATAGGGATATTTTACTCTCGTTTCAACTACAAAAGGTAATTTTACTCGTATTCATCAAATTAATTAGAACTGAGGGAGTGAAAGATTTTTCATTTCATGATATTTGTTCAATTATTGTAACTGTATTGATATATTGAACGCAAAATAAAAATATTATGCGTTTTTTAACCATTTTGTTCAATTATTAGTGATTTTTATAAATATTGAACAAAAATATCACACCATAAGAAGTATAATTATTGCACTGATAAAAGCCAAACGTGGGTATTTTTTACCATTTTTTACTCTCGTTCAGACAACGTGGGTAAAATTCACTCTCGTACTCTTATTTTGATAGAGGAAGTATGAAGTTCTTATAAAAGTAGATAAAAGAGCACAATTTATGAATACAAGAATGTTTTTGTTACAAAACGAACTGTTTTTCAATTATCACGACTGATTGACAGTCAGCAGGTTAAGAGAAGGTCTCCAAAATAAATAAAGTCCTAAAACAAAATGTTTTAATGCTTTTAGAGAGCTGGTGGACGGACTCGAACCGCCGCCCGGCTGATTACAAATAACTTGACATTCTTCAAAAATAAGCCAAATTCAAAAAGTTTTTAGTATATGTTCTGCTAAATATACACTTCACTTAAACTATTCTATTTCAGTAATAATTTCGTCTTCATCATCCACAAGTGCATCAGGTTGTTTTTGGTAATAACCTTTAATGGTGCTCTCAAGCATTCTCTTAAATTTGAATATCTGTTCTAGCTTTTCTTTCATACCGGACTTAGATAATTGTTTATGCAGCCTTTCAGTCTGTAGCATAAATATTTCTATCTTTGATTGGATAATTTGCGGAAATAAATTCCCATCTGTTTCTATCGCTAGATAAGGAAAATCTTGAGAGTGCTTATCAAGCACTTTAATATTTCTTTTCTCAGACGCTTCTTTTCCTGCCACATTCATTTCAATATTCAGAATTGATTCGGCAATCCTCGAAGGCATACAACCGAACGGACCGACAGATATAACCCCGGACACATTATGTAAAATTTCATGAAAAGCCGATCCCACTGTTAGTATTGTCTCTCCGACTAGCTCAGGATTTATTAAATGTTCTGTCCTTTTTATTATTCCGTCTACATCCGTAACCTCATCGTCGCAAAATCCTGTCTTTGCAAGAATTCCCTTAATCTTTTTCTCGATATGTAACTGCACATGTTTTCTAATTTTGAACTTTAGTTTTTCTTTCAATGAAAATGTTTGAGTTGTTAATCCGTGCTCGATCATGTAATTCGAATAGTGTACGTACTCCGTTATTGGTGCAACCTTAGGTATTATAGTTCTTTCATATAAATTGTATAACAAATCAACACGCGAGAACTCATCGTTGCGGACAAATATCTCACCAAGAACAGCAACTTTAGGAACTTCGTTATAATTGTAACTTCTCTTTATTTCCGAGAGATTACTAGCGGTGCTTTCTAACTGTTCATATAATTTATCTTGATCATTCCTTTCTATTGCTAAAACAATTTTCGACCATTCATCTTCAAGTAACAATGTGGCTTTTTCTTTATCGACAGCTATGGTTTGAATTGAGTGAAAGATATTCTGAATGACATCACCTATTAGCAAAGCGATATAACCCCGCTTATCGAAAGCAGAACCGAGGCCTTCGTACATATTTTCGTCACTTAAAGTGTAAACTCCTATATTTGTTAGTTTTTTCTTTCTAATCAATTCCTCCATAAAAACCGAATACTGCCCGAAGCGGCAAGGTCCGTCACCTCCCACCATAAGGAAAAGAGTTTTTTCTTTTTGTGGTTTAATCTTTTGATAATATTCCATCATTGAACCAATTGTTAGAATTAGAGGCAGACATTCTTTACATGTGGTATTTCCTCGTCCCATCTTAAGTGTATCAAATGAAGAAATAGACAGAGGTGCTGAATTAATTCCTGAGTGCCTGAATGCTGCCGACAATGCTTCGGTTCCATACCTGCCCATATTCGGAATAATCATTTTAACGGATTTATCATAAATAGATAGTTCTTTATTGTCTGAGGTTAATAATGTATTTGCATTTATCGCCATCAATGGTTTGAATTCTGTTTTATCGAAATCATCCTTGCCATTGTTATCTATTTGTCTGTAACTTTTCACAATATCGAGGAATGCTTCAATTCTTGTATTCAATCCGGCATCTGCGGAATGGCTGTCCAGCTCTAGAGTTAAGGATGGCTTTTTACCCATTACATCACGGAAGTAGCCAATTAAAAAAGAATCGGGTCCACAACTGAAGTTTGTAATATATGTTGCAAATAGTTGAGAATGATTTTTTACGAAGCTTGCAGCTCTAAGTATCTGCCTGCCTGTTCCCCAATACATATGATCGATTATTTTTTCATCATCGTATGAAAGGAAATCATGAGGTATAATTGTAACATGTCTCGATGAGAATTTTTGTGGTATCCCTAAGTTTGCTTCTTTAGCACATGAATTATATGAACGTCCGATGAGCACAATGGCATAATTGCCCTTATCTTTCTCTAATTCTTCCAGTGCGGTCTTTCCAATCATCTTAAATTCTTTCTGCATCTCAGTCAATTCATTGAGTGCAAAATCAAAAGATGCCCATGCTTCGGGCTTAGTAATGTTTAACTCCTTAGCAAGATTTATAAAATTTTCTCGTGCAGATTCAAAACCGTTTGCAAAATCGAATATGGGTGATAAAATTTTAATATCGTTTAATTTTTCTTTAAATGCTGTTTTTAGATAGTATCTTTCTGCCTGAAGTAAGATGCACGTTCTATCCCTGAAATCAGAATTTTTATTATGTATTTCAAGAACATGAGGCAAAAATATATAATGCGGTTTTTTATTTATTAGATCCTGCATAAAACCATGTGCAAGTTCTACTGGATAACAAAAAGCTGCTTGCTTTTGATCGATTCCTGTTTCTTGGGCGGTGTCGCCTAATATTACTTTAAAACCAAGTTGAGTAAAAAAGTTATAATAAAGCGGGTAGTAAGAATTCGTCAAAAAAGATTTTGGAATACCAATAGTTTTAGCATCTTCCGGAAGTTCTAAAGGATGAATATATTTTTCGAAAACCAGTTCCTGCCTTAAGTGTACAAGATTGCTGCCATTCAGTTTTTTCTTACTGTTTGACTGTAGGTTATAATACTTATTACAAGCACCACCGAAGGGGTAATTCTTATCATTAATTTTAATTAAAGAAATACTGCACTTTCTATCGCACTTTTCTGATGTCCCTGCGCATGTAAAACTTTTTTCATACTCCACTTTTCTATTTATCAATTGTTCAAGATCGAATGATTTTTTTTCTATCAGTTCTAGCTCAATTCTATTTTTTATTTCAAAAGCAACGCCGAATGCACCCATTAAACCCGGTTCAGGCGGAACAATAATTTCCTTGCCGGTTAATGCTGCCATTGCTATAGGAACAGCTTTGTTATAGCAGACTCCTCCCTGCATAAAAACCTTTTTGCCGAGAGGCCTATTTCCCTTCACTCTATTAGTATAATTCAAACAAATTGAATAAACCAGTCCCGAAACAATTTCATTCTTGGTAAGTCCTTCGTGAAGCGCATTTTTTATGTCACTGCTAATAAATGCTGAACATTGATCGTTAAAGTTCGGTGCACGATTAGCTTGAAGAGCAATTTCCCCAATGTCTCTATAGTCAATATTTAGTGATTCTTTTGCAGCCTCTTCGAGGAAAGAGCCAGTACCTGCAGAGCATGCTTCATTCATTGCGTAGTCGGATGGTACTCCAGCCGTAATATAGGTGTACTTCGCATCCTGCCCGCCAATCTCGAAAATAGTATCGACCTCATCATCAAAAAAAACCGTAGCAGTTGCATGAGCGATTATTTCGTTAATAATACCTTTTGTCTGTGCATGTAAACCTGAAATATATCTGCCCGAACCTGTTACACCTAAGCCGATAATATTTATGGGTACATTTACCTGGTTACGAATACTTTTATAGCATTCAATTGAGGCTGCAACAGGATCACCGTTTGTACGCAAGTATTCTGATGCAACTACTGAGTTATCGTTAGTCCGAAGTAAAATCGCTTTAGTAGTGGTAGATCCAACATCTAAGCCTAAAATAACTTCATCATTCTCTATTGCTTGGTTTTTTTCTATAGATTTAAAAACAACCTTATTAGTAAAACTTTTTAAGTCTTTGTGAAAAGAGAAAGATGATTTGCCTTTAGGTATTAGAGAGTTCTTATCTAAATCTATCGTTTCATTTTTTGATGCGTATAATGCTGCCCCCAATGCCTCGAAGTAGGGTGCCTCATCAGGTATAGTCAAATTATTAAATGAGCCATACAAGTGGTTAACAACAGCTCTATTTTTGGAAACCCCTCCTATAATTAACGCATTTTTCTTTTGCGATTTAGCAGTGAGCTCAATTATTTTTTGAGCCATCATTTTTGTTAATCCCGCAGCAACATCAGCTTTTGCCACACCTTTATTTAATGCATGTGTGCAATCGGATTTACAAAATACAGAGCACCTCCCGGAAATATTAAATAGGTTCCCTTCCAATGCTAGCGAGGTAGCTTCTTCGGGTTCAAGATCCATTCGTTTAATCTGTTGAAGAAAGAACTCTCCGGTACCTGAGGCACATTTGTTACCGGTATATGGTTTAGATATCTTCCCATGAGTATCAATTTCGTAAACAATAAAATTTTCGCCTCCTATACTAATAATAATATCGGCATCACAATTCAAATAATCGTATGTAAGTTCTATAGCTTCCGGTTCAGATATAGAAGTTAGGTTTACAATCGACCTAAATCTTCTTCCCGTAATAGTGATATTTGGAATTTTGTCAATGTCTAATAAATCGAGTAATACTGATTTTGGATTACCGTGATGAGGTATGTATTTGGTTCTAGTTATTTGAATACTACTCATGAATATCGAGAGCCAAACAGCCGAGACAGTCGATGCACCGATACAAATACCTAGTGATTGTGATTCAATTTCTTTCAAAATGGTGAATCCGATTTTATTTGATTGTGCTGAGATATTTGTTCCAAGATAATTATATAGGTTATTTTAAACAAGTTTTTTTGTTGAAAACAAAGAGAGCTGTCCCTATTCAAAACCTCATCTGCCTAGAATCATATAAATTAGCTGCAGAAAAAGCTAGAATTCAGTAGATTTTAGATGGGGATGAGCAAATGAATAGCCACAATTCCTGGTTACACAACTCACCAAATCATTGACTACCTATTGAAAAATGAGGCGAATGCAATTGATGACCTTAAAATGTGGACCCCAAGGAATTGGAGAGCAATAATTGGGAAAGCGATTAAGCGCTATTCTATTGATACAAAAAAAAAAAAGAGGTTTCCACAACTGAAGAATCACCAGCAAGGTAGAGACATGTTAATTAACTATATTCGAATCAATGCCTTTATAAAAAGTACATACAATAGTGCATACACAAATGTTATGATCATCAGGTTAAAAGAAATACCACAAAATAAAAAAGCTCAAAAGCAGTTCGTTTTCAATCTTTCCTTGTGCACCCTGCCGGGATCGAACCGGCGACCTGCTGATTAAGAGTGAGTCTCTATTATTCTAATATGACCCCCCATCTAATCTACAGTCAGTCGTTTTGGAATAAAAATTATTCTGCTATATATGTCTCTAATTAGTTTCCTGGTTTTAACCTCTTCTAATTTTTTTGTGTACGTTAACAGAAATTTATTGACAAACTGATTATAATTTTGTAAACTCCCAATAGGAATAAACTTTGATATTTTTTTGTATTAGTCTGTGTACGTTAACAGAAATTTATTGACAGACTGAATATAATTTTGTAAACTCCTAATAGGAATAAACTTTGATATTTTTTTGTATTAGTTTGTGTACGTTAACACTTTAAGGATTCTAAAAATTAATATATTCATAACTGCCTTATCATTGAGGCTGCATTAGATAGAAGGAGTCTAATATGAAATATGAGGTACCAAGTAAAAAAGCGACATTTCTATTTCTTTTGATTTTTCACTTATTTTTATTTAGTGTCAATTCAATAGCTCAGAATGGCCGAATTACTGGTCATGTAGTTGAAAGTCAGACTGGAACGCATCTACCTGGTGCTAATATAATAATAGTTGGCACTTCATTTGGCGCATCATCACAATTAGATGGGAGATTTATCATTCCACAAATTCCATTTGGTGATTACCAATTAAAAGTTAGTTATGTTGGATTTAACAGCAAGACGATGAACATTACTCTGTCTGCTGGAAATGAAATAGTCGAAGTCAAAGTTGAATTGGAACATGCAGTTATTAGTGGAGAAACAGTTGTAGTAACCGGACAGGCAGCAGCGCAGGCCAAGGCTATAAATCAGGAAATTTCAGCAAACAATGCTAAAAGTGTTATTTCTGCGGAGCGAATACAGGAGTTACCTGAAGTTAGCGCTGCTGAAGCTGTCGGTCGATTGCCAGGAGTATCGTTGAAGGATGACGAAATAGTTGTCCGTGGTATGTCACCTCACTATAACAATATCCAAATAGATGGGTTCGACATGGCTTCCACAAATGACTTTGAGCGCAGCAGCGGCCTGGGTATGATTTCGCAGTATATGCTTGGAGGGGTTGAATTGACTAAGTCAGCTATGGCGAATCAGGAGGCAAATGTAATTGGTGGCACAGTTAATTTGATTATGAAAGAAGCACCAGAAAAGGCAACATATAGTGTATTGCTAGAGGACGGATACAATACACTGAGCACTTCCTACGCAAACCCAAAAGTGGTTCTTAATGCAAGTGATCGGTTTTATGATGGTAAACTGGGCGCATTATTACTGTTCTCATATGAAAAGGCCATTGGTGGAACTGATCAAATGGGCGCCTCTTACGAGGAGGGACTCGTTGATGGTTTTGAAAAGATGACTCTTGGAGGAGTGAGTTTGCGTGATATCAATACCGATATGAAAAACCGTATAGGCACTTCACTAGTGCTAGATTATACAACTAGTACAACTAAAGCTAAATTTAGCAATTTCTTCAGCTCAAAAAATGCTGAAAATACTATACGCCAGGCAAATTTTTCAAGGAGTACTAATTCACATTCAATTCTTTTCGAAGAAGAAGATGTAACGGTTTTGAATAATGCATTACAAATTGAGCACTATTTGGGGGGTTATAAATTAGATGCAAGCTTTGCTCATTCTTATTCAAAAAAAGATTTCCCGGATGGAGTTGGTACCTTTTTTGAGGATCGCAGTTTATTTCCAGAATTAACTTTCTTAGATTTCCATCCGGTTGACGCACTTGATAATGCAAGTAGGGAATTTAATATTAATGGAGCCGTGGTACGAGATCTTGAAAAAATAACCAAATACAATGAAAACAGACAACTTTCGGCAAAATTTAATATCCAGAAAGATTTTAATCTTACAGATTGGTTAGCAATTGATCTAGAAATGGGCGGTAAAATTAAACATCAGTCAAAAAAGTTTGATAGGGAGTTCGTCACCGTACACTGGAGTTGGGATGATGCCTGGGCGGGTGTAATGGGTGAATTAATAGGATCTGGTAAAGCCTGGTTACCGGACAATACCGAGGATTTAAAACCACTTGAGCAGTATATGAATAGTCCTATTTTTGGTGCTAACTACGTTGTGGATGAGGATTATAGCAACAAAGATTTACTTGTAGGTGATTACGAACTCAAGGATATGCCTGATCCAGGCAAGGTTCGCGAATTATATGATTTGGCCTATAACGGTGGTTATTTTTATAATAAGCATTCTGAGTCATATGGTACTGATTATCATGGTACAGAAGATTATCTAGCTGCGTATATTCTGCCTCAAATTAAACTTTTTAATGATTTTACATTTATTCCCGGTCTAAGGTACGAACGAAATCAAACCGAATATACTGCGTGGCGCGTCCCGTACCTTGGTTTTGAAACCATCGATGCTCCCTGGACAGAAATCGTCAATTATGATGTGACACGGAAACGGGAAAATGAATTTTTTCTACCAATGCTTCACGGTATCTATAGACCAAACGAGTGGTTTAATGTTAAGGCTAGTTATACACATACCCTGTCCAGGCCGAGATTTGGAGACATAATACCTCGATGGCGTATTGACGAAAAAGTTGTAAGCATTTATAATGATCCATACTTAAAACCGGCGCTTTCAAAGAATATTGATCTCTATTTATCCTTTTATGAAAACAAACTTGGTCTTTTGACAATTGGAGGCTATACAAAAACGATTGAAGATCTAATATTTAATCACGGTACAATCCCGCTTAATCAATTGGGCACATCTGAGGAAATAGCCGGCATGTTTGACGGCTTGCCAGGAGAGACAGTTATCGGAAAAGAAATTGACTGGCGAACGAATAATCCCGAAGATGCAACCCTGAATGGACTCGAAGTGTCATGGCAGACCAGTTTCTGGTATTTACCCGGAATTTTAAAAGGATTGGTGTTGAATGTAAATTATACAAAATTAAATTCTAAGGCAAAATATCCAATTGTTAACAAAACTCAATCAATTACTGGCTACGACACGACATCTGTATTTGGTCAAACGATAATTACACCAATTCGGGAGACCATATACACAGATACTGCTTACACATCTCGAATCATTGATCAAGCGGACGATTTACTGAATCTGACTATTGGTTATGATTATAAGGACTTTTCCATTCGAGGTTCGATGAAGTATACTGATGATCTGTTTAGTAGAGCTGAACGCAATGAAAACTTTCGCGAATTTACCCAAGCTCGGACTTCTTATGATGTTACAATTCGGCAGAAGTTCCCACTAATGAATGCAGATTTTGATGCCTATCTTAATATCGTAAATATTGGTAGATCCCAATATGCTCAAATCAATAAAGGGACTGGATACCCAACCATTGAGAGATATGGCGGAATCGGTTTAGCTCTTGGATTAAAAGTCTCAATTAAATAAATATTTGGAGGAAAATGAAAAAAAGTTCTAACTCGAAATCTAAATCGAATGGATAGCAACACATTAATTAACAATAATTAATTATTCTCTAGGAGGATGTAATGAAAGTGAAGTTACGTAATTTTTTAATATTTCTTGTTATAATGATGAGCGGGTCTTTATTTGCACAAACTATCGAGCCGCCATCTGAACCAATAATTGTTGTTGGTGATACACTGTATGTATTTCCAACTTATAATTCTGTTGAGTTTGATGCATTAGGTAAGTGGATTGCTTATGGACACTCTCTTGATCCAGCAGTCAAAGTATTTAAATTAGCACGCAACGAAACTTACAAAGTATCCCATAATGTTGTAGTGAATGGGGATCTCACTATTGTTGCTGACAAACCGGATGCAGAAAATGCACCGCCTTATATTGTGGCTGCCACCGATCTTGACAACGCATTCCCTGGAGATCTAATCGAAGTTAATGGCAACCTTATTGCAAAATATCTTTATTTTTGTGGCCAGGATATTGAAGCTCAAGTTATAGGTGAAGGTTCGGATGCCGAATTTGGTCTTCGTAATATAAAGGATGGCGGGGAGAGTACTGTTGACGGCTGTTATTTCGAATGGCTTAGAGGAGGTATTCTTGTTACCAATGCACCTGCTGAAGATGGCACCGGTAATAAGGTAACCTTTATCAACAATCTGATAATGAACAATAAGAATGCAGCCGCAGGAAAATGGGCCAATTGGTGGGGCTGGGCCATTCTTGGTGGCGGTCAAGATGCCGAGATTATCTTGAGGAACAATACTTATATGAACACACCCGGTCCTTTTTTCCACAATTGGAAACTCACCGAAAAGAGTATGATAGTTGATCACAATACCATCATTAATAATTCGATATACACATTTTTTAATACCGAATGGTCAAATCACACAATAAAAAATAACCTTTTCTTAAATGCGCAGAGCGAGGGTATAGAACGCCAGGGTTTGAATCTTGATTCGACTTTGGCTCAGGGTATTATTTATGTTGATTCATTATCACGTTATGATCTTGATTCAGCTTATGCAGCTGATAATGGTATTGCTCGCGCAGATGTGGAAAGCCATCGTAAGTTTACTCTGAAGAACAATTATGTCGGCTGGGAATCGTGGGTAGATGACTATTGGGCTACCGCTGATTCACTTACTCCCACACCGTGGATGAATTCGCGTGTGCAAGCAATGTTTGAAGATAAGGTGACCTATCCGAATTTCGTTGAAGAAAATACTTATACAATGGCTGAATATGGCCACCCCCTAGCCCTTGGTAAAGAAGCATATGGTGGTGATAAGACCAAAGATCTCTTTCTTGGATACCTGCAAGAAGTACTGAATGGTCGTGCAGTTACACCAGCACGTTATTATTTTACTCCGGGTGAACCAGATCCGCAACCCAATCCAGCATTAGTATGGCCATTACAACTTGATCTTAGAGTTGGCAATAGTGCGTTGGTCGGAGATGATGGCAAACCGGTTGGAGATTTGAACTGGTATCCTGAATACGCTGAAAGATGGAATCCCAATGTACTGGTAACCGACGTAGAAGCAGTCAACGATCTTTTGCCAGAAGAATATTCATTAGAACAAAATTATCCGAACCCTTTTAATCCATCAACAACAATTAACTTTGGATTAAAAATTGATTCAGATGTGTCACTTAGAATCTATAATGTTCTTGGTCAGGAAGTTGCTACTTTAGTAAACACTAAACTAAAAGCCGGCTTTAATAAAGTTGATTTTAACTCAACAAACTTAACAAGTGGTGTTTATTTCTACAGAATAGAAGCAGCCGGAGTTGACGGTTCTAAATTTGTTAGCATTAAGAAGATGATGTTCTTAAAATAATGAAGTAACATTTTGGATGAATTCAATGTTGAAAGAGACAGTTTTTCAACATTGAATTCAAGTAATCAACGCAACAGTAAAGTAGTATATTAAATTCCTATCCCCATGCCTCCGGGGATAGGATTTAATCAAGAGCACTTTAAAATATATACACAAAGTTACACGTACTTTTTAAATCCACGTTCTTTATATTCAGTCAGAATTTGATATCTCAGCCTGGCACTCCAGTGAAGTCAGTTTTATGTGGTCTTAAAAAAACTCGAGGGAAAAGAAACTAAGCAATATAGATCGACGAAGCTCTTCAAGAAGAAAGGAATTATGGGAAAATTGTATCATACGGATAGATTTTTTGAAAAATTTTAGTATCGGTGTATTAGCCATAGTTTCCAGATAAAAAGTATTTTTATTAAATCTTTTCCGATCTGAACCACCGTTGATTGTCAGTTTTTTTTTTGTGTTATAATTAAAAGACATATTATGAAAAGATTTAATACTTCATTATTCTCATTTATTCTCTTGAATCTTTTTTTTATTATTTGCAGCTCTGGATTATTTTCCCAATCATTGGTAAGGGATTTTGAGAAGGGAAAAGGAGAGAGCGACAGGCCCAACATCCTCTTTATCACCACTGATTATCAGTCAGGCGAAGACGGTCCATCATTGGGTTCCCCATTTTTGGATATGCCCGCACTGGATCGGCTATGTAAAAACGGCGTGGTGTTCAACAGATACTACAGCACAGCACCCGTGTGTCAGCCCGCACGAATGACCTGGCTCACTGGCCAGTATCCCCACACACATGGCATGTGGAACAACAATAAAAATCATAGGATACCAGAGGATAGCCCAATCCTGATGAAGGAACTGGACAAACATGGATATTACACTTTAGGTATTGGAAAAATGCATTTTAACCCGTGGGACAGGATGGCTGGTTTTCACCGAAGAATCATTGCCGACCGCAAGGGAAATTTAGAAAGAGATAAAGAGTACAGGGACGATTACGCACAATATTTAGAAAAATTTGGCTTGACACGTTGGGATTACCTAAAGTTGCAGTATGAGTCAGATCTTCCACATGTTTATGACTGGCCGTTTCCTCCAGAATGCCACATCGACCACTATGTTGGGACACAGGCCCAAAAAGTCATTGAAAATGGTGAGCTTGACGACGATAAACCCTGGTTTCTGTGGGTTTCGTTTGATGGTCCCCACAACCCGTGGGATCCTCCAGCAGAATATTCTAAACCTTATATGGAGATGGATCTCCCTAAGCCCAGAACATATTCCGGCGAAATGAATAACAAACCCATAAGTAATACTTCTGCCCGGTATGGTTACACAAAGGAGGTTCCTGATTACGTTGATCGCTACCCGGAGCAAGAAAAAAATTATATCAAGAGAATTCGGGCAGGACATTACGGGGGGCTTACTTTTATCGACCGGCAAGTGGAAAAAATCCTGGAGGCTCTAGAAAAGAAAAATGAACTTGATGACACGATCATCATCTATTCGGCTGATCACGGTTCGCTCCTTGGAGATCATGGAACTTTCCATAAAGGATCGATCTATGAACGATCTGTTAGCGTTCCTTTTATCGTTCACTGTCCTGCACGCTTCAGGCCACAACAAATCGATGCTCTCGCAGGTCATGTAGACCTTATGCCTACCATCCTCTCTCTGGCCGGAGCTACTATTCCCAGCGCTGTGGAGGGGAAGGATATGACGCCTTTGTTTTCCGGTCAAAAAAAATCCATCCAAGATCATGTGATGATTGAGATCGGGCACAACATCGGCATCATAGAAGACAGTTGGAAAATGTTCGTTTATCCAAACGGAGAGGGCGAACTTTATAATATTGATACAGACCCGGACGAGCTGAAGAATCTTTACTTCAATCCTCAGTATACAAAGATTAAAGAAGAGCTAAAGATACATCTAATCACTTTTAACTCAGAGAATGCACTTAGATTCGATGTGGATCCGCCCAAGTCCATAGTCGTTAAAAATGAATATCATTTCAAGCAGGGTGAGATTATAAAGCAAGGCAAAGAGCCATTTCCACCGCCGCAAGCAGGAAAGTTGATCCACATAAGTGCTTTCATTGAACCTATTGAAAATAAACCACCTGTTGGGGCCTTTTTTGTCTGTGAAGAAATGATTCCGGCTTGGCCATCCAGACCCCCTCAAAATGGCTATGCCTTGTATGTAATAGATGGCCGACTGGCCATGGGGATTCGACTTTGGAATAAGGACACTCTTATCACCTCACCTAATAGACTTCCCGAAGGAAAGGTTCTTGTAGAAGGCATCCTAGGAAAGGACGGCGAGATAACGCTGAAAGTGAATAACACGATTGTGGCAACCGGAAAAGTAGAGAGTTGTCTCCCGGTGCGTCGCGGCCGGCAGGAAGTTGTGGCCCCATCTATCTACGTTGGTATAGGCCACGATTGGGGCACATCCATCGGCAGTTATGATAGGAAAGCTGACTTCCAGGGTAAAATAAGCGATGTAATACTGAAATTGTATTAATTCTCTAAACAAAAGAAACAGAATTAATGGTATTTATAAATAATAAATATCAAAGTTAAAAATCCAATAAATAAAAAAAATCAAATATCAAATTATATTGACAAAATTGAAATTTGAACATTGTGAATTGTGATTTACTGACCGAAGGTGTGCCTATTTCAAAAGAACTAACAAAAACCCAGCAGAAAATTTCAGAATTTTTTCACTGAATCAAAAACGAAAGGACTTATGCCTACTTTAGCAGAAGTTGCAAAACGTTTCGGCTACAAAAACCGTTCAACAGTTCAGCAGCATTTACAAGCAATTGAGAAAAAAGGCTACATTAAACGTAATTCAAAATTATCCAGAGGAATAGAGTTATTGCTGGAAGATAAAATTTTTATTCCAAGACCTGTTCTAGGAGAAGTTGCTGCTGGTAATCCTCTTACAATTTATCCCGATTCAATAGAGTATGTAAAAAATAATCTTGGTTATCGGGTGTTCAAACCGAGGAGTAGTTGGTAAGGAGTGGTGAAATTGTCAATTAAAAAAAATAAAATACTAAACCTTAAGATTAGAATTTTAAAAGGACATTATGAAAAGACTTAATATCCATATATTCTCATTTATTCTCTTAAATCTCTTTTTTATTAATTGCAGCAGAACACCGGAAGGAGCCTACCCGATAAAATTTGTATCAATTACCGACGTAGAACTTACCGATGATTTCTGGACGCATATAATCAATAAAAATCGTGAAGTAACCATACCATACGTTATTGATCAACTAACCGCTAAGGGAACGGGGATTTCTAGCAATTCAAAAGTGTTGGAAGGTATCTCATACTATCTGATGAAGGAAGAGAATAAGGAACTTGAGGCATTGGCTGATACACTTATTTCATATATTCTGACTATGCAACAAGAAAACGGGTATATAGGGCCAGTAGCTTACGATGCTGATGGATCTTACATTTCAGATTCTACCTTTTGGCTTGGAAGAACAGATGATTTTGGAGAAACAGGAGGTATATCACGGCTCTATGGAGTTGGACATTTATATGAGGCCGCTGTTGCTTATTATGAGGCTACAGGTAAAAAAAGCCTACTTGATATTGCTGAGAAAAATGCTGAGTTTTTGCTTACAGTTTTTGGACCAGATAAATTAGCTAGTTACCCATATCATCCTGAGATAGAGCTTGCCCTGGTTAAGCTTTATCGTGCCACCGGAAAGCGAAAATTTCTGGACTTATCAAAGTTTTTCCTTGACTCAAGGGGACCTAATGGGACAAAATACAGTCAGTCTCACAAAAAAATAGTTGACCAAACAGAAGCCATAGGCCATGCTGTAAGAGCGCTTTACCTCTATTCTGGCATAACCGATATCGCAGCTCTAACCGATGACAATAATTACAAGAAAGCAATCGAATCAATCTGGAATAGTGTGGTGGATTCAAAGCTCTATATAACCGGAGGTCTTGGAGGGTACGCAGACCATGAAGCCTTTGGTGAACCATATGATCTACCAAATGTAACAGCATATAATGAGACATGTGCATCAATAGCTAATGTATTCTGGGATAGCAGGATGTTCCTTCTAAATGGCGATGCTTCATATATAGATGTTCTGGAAAGGACACTTTATAATTCACTACTTAGTGGAGTATCAGTATCTGGCGATCGCTTTTTCTATCCCAATCCCCTGGCATCAAGTGGTCAGTATCGACGTGCATCATGGTATGGTGTTCCATGTTGTCCACCAAATATTATACGCTTTATGCCTCAGATCCCTGGTTACATCTATGCATCCAGGGAGAATAACTTATATGTTAACCTCTTTATGGAGAATAGCGGCCAAATAGATTTACCTTCTGGTAGGATAGGCATCACTCAGGAGACTGAATATCCAAGGCAGGGGAAAATTAAGATTGTTGTTAATCCTACTGAAAGCACAGAGTTCACACTTAGAATAAGGATTCCAGGATGGACGAAACAAAAACCGCTGTCCTCTGATCTATATTCTTTTGTGAATAAATCCAAAGAAAAGGTTAAGATAATCCTTAATAATGAGCCGTTCAATTATAATATAGAAAAAGGTTATGCGATTATTAATCGCAAGTGGTCAGAAGGTGACGTTATAACTTTAGATATACCTATGGAGACACGGAAGGTAATGGCAAATGATAAGGTGAAAGATGACCATGGCCGCTTTGCAATACAACGTGGGCCAGTTGTCTATTGTATAGAAGGTCCAGATAATAAGGATGGGCATGTAAATAATATAATGATCCCGAAAGAAGCAGAGTTTGATTTGGAATTCAAGGAAGATTTATTTGATGGTACATTAGCATTAGTAACATCAGGATATAGCTATAAGGAACAGCAAGATAAAGAAAACATAAAAAGTAGTAAGCAAAAAATAACAGCGATTCCATATTATTTGTGGGCTAACAGAGGCCGCTCTGAGATGGCTGTATGGATTCCATTTCAGGAATCTGTTGTAACACCTACACCTAAAAAACTTCCCACAATAGCTTCAAAAAGTTCAGTATTATCTTCTTATCACACAACAATGCTATCTGGAATAAACGACCAGTTCATTATACCTTACAACCAGAACATACCCATTTCAAATTATTATCGATGGCCGATGGATGATACAACCCAATGGGTACAGTATTTATTCGAAGAACCTAAAAAAATATCCTCAGCTAAGGCATACTGGTATGATAATGAGCCATCTAGAATGACTACTTGGTATGATGATAATCCATGGACTTGCTGCAGAGTACCTGAATCGTGGGAGTTGTTTTACCTTGATACTAAAAATGAATGGCAGCCTGTTAAGGCACTTAATGAATATGGCACCAAGAGAGATGTGTATAATGAAGTTAACTTTGAACAGGTAATTACCAGATCAATAAGAATGGTTGTTAAGCGGCATGAAACCTGTGCTTCTGGTCTGCAGGAGTGGGTAATAAACTAATACAAAGTCTGTTAAAATGAAAAAGTTCATAATTGATTTTTAAAAGATGTATAAAATAGTTTATCAAGAAAAAAATTAAGAGGATATAAAAAATAATGAAGATAATTAAAAATGTATTGATGGGCATATTATTTATCCTGAGTCAGGATGTACATTCTCAGCCGCAGAAACATTTTACGACAATTACTGATGCTGATATTGTAGCAGATTTTAATTATGCTTCTGCGAGACTTGTATCATTTTATTCTGATAAGTGGAATTTCAACTACAATAATTCCGGCATGACTCGTTTTTCCTCAGCTGCAGATAAATACAAAGCGAATATTATCGCCCCTGATAAGGTTTGGGGAAACGCCCGTGTGTTATATAAAATCGACCATGGTGATTGGATTTCGGTTTACAATGGCGAAACAAAAGCAGAGCTGGTTTCTAATAATAAAGTTGTCTATACGGATTATGAAAAAGGTATGCCAATAAAAATGGAACGGACACTTGAGAAGGTAGGTAAAGGAATAGATTTTACCATCAAGCTGCAAACCATGATGGAATACCCGATAACAATCGGCAACTTTGAAATACCACTTCCAAATGCCCCCGCCCAAGGTGAAGGTTATGATCCTACAGGAAGACGTTATGATCACGACCGAACTTATGAACAAACTTTTATCAAACACCAATATATAGCAGGGGATGCTTCATATCTTTACTTTGCCCGCCGTTCTGGAGAGGCTCCGTTCCTGCTGGTTATGACAAAACCGGGCACAAGGTTAGAATATTTTAATGGTTCGAGTCTCTTTATCCATTCAGCAGTTGAGGCAGATGGCAAGGATAGGGTTCCTGGCATGCCGCTGAAGAGCACAAAGCTCAATTTGTCTCCTGCTGGAGAAGAGAAGAGCAGCGTAGAGTATGGTTTCAGATTTGAATGGGTTAATAGTTACGATGAAATGCGGGAAGTTCTTTACAATAATGGATTTTTTAATATAAGAGTTGTCCCTGGGATGACATTACCACAAGGACTCACAGCAAAAGTGTCAATTCATACCCAGAATGAAATTGACTCAATAAGTGCTGAGTATCCAGAACAGACCAACCTTCAGTTTATAAAAGGAAAAAAAACTGGATATACGATTGCTGAAGTTGACTTCAAGCGTCTTGGTGAGAATAAGCTTACTATCCATTATAATAGAGGGAAAAAGTCAATTCTTGAGTTCTTCTCAACCGAGCCTATCGAAACGCTACTTAAAAAACGCAGCACGTTTATTACCCAGAAACAACAGCATCGTGATTCTACAAAATGGTACAATGGTCTATATTCAGTATGGGATATGGAACACAGTGTTCTTCGGGGCCCGGATAATACAGATGGGTATGACTTCTTTTATGGCTATTTTTTAGCCGGCGATGACCCTGCACTAACCAAGGCTCCTTTTGTTGCTGCAAAAAATGTTTATTTACCTGATGTTAATGAAATAAGCTCCCTCGAATACCACATTAAAAACTATGTTTGGGGCGGCCTGCAACGAACAGATAAAGAGTTGCCAAATCCATATGGTATATATAGTGTGCCGAACTGGCAAATATCACGCGACAAATTACGGTTTGCAGGAATAAGAAATAATAATCTTGATAAAATGAACATATGCCGGAATTACGACTATCCACATATAGTTATGCTTTATTATCACTTGTTCCAGATAGCTGAATACTATCCGGAAAAAGTTAAATACCTCGATGCCGAAGGTTATCTCGAAAGAGCTTTTCAAACGGCAAAGGCTTATTTTACTTACCCCTACGAAATTTATCCATGGGAGGATACATATAAATGGGGCATTATGAACGAAGTTATAATACTTCCACTTATTGCAGACCTTGAAAGATGTGGCAGAAAAGAAGATGCCGCCTGGTTGAGGTCTGAATGGGAAAAAAAGGTAAAGTATTTTGTTTATGATGATAAATATCCCTACAACTCTGAGTACAGTGTTGGTGGAACGGCTTTAGCTTCCACCTATAATCTTGCCAAGTACGGAACCCTAAATGCCATGAAACCAGACACAAACTTATGGTATGATAAAAATCTAAAAAAATGGTGGTCTCATCCTGAAGTAAAACAAGAGGATAGCCGGTTATTTATGGACCGTCAGTTCCAGGCAAATCTAGCTCATAGAGGAACTGTTATTCCAGCATACTTCAACCTGGGAACAACTGCAGCACTGTGTTACAGGACAAGGCTTGGCGGTCGAGGTGTGCTTGATTATGGTATCCAGTTTGCCGAACAGCCGTGGGACTGGCTCCAGTTGGGATATGCCGCATATCTTGGTTCATTTGCATTGATTAATACTGGAACAGCCGAATCAAACTATGGATATTGGTTCCCGGGAAAAGAGAACGACGGTGCAATGGGATGGTACTTTAATCCTGGAAAGGGCAGCACGCATTTCAGGTCTGGGAAAAATAGAACCATTCCCCACGGATCCCATCCCTATGATGGAGAAGGCGATCTGAGTAATTGTGCTATTTTCAGGATGGCTAAAACGATTTTAACAGATGATCCTATATTTGGTTGGATCGCCTATGGTGGTGAACTAAAAATAAATAACAGTGAATTAATGGTTATTCCCGAAGATGGAGTAGGAATAAGATTTGGTCTGGTAACAGGCACAACAAGGATTTTAGCTGAACTGAGCAGGGACAGATATTCAAAGGAAACACCCATTGTTACTGATCAGAACGGTAAATCAATAATGCTAACAATCTCTAACATAACAGGCGATGCTCACAAAACCAGATTAAAACTCACCGGGACTAAAGGTGCAGTTTATAAATTGGAAATGAACGGGAAAAATATTGGAAATAAAGAACTCAAGGGAGCAGTGGAAGTCATTGCCGAGTTTATGATTCCTGCCGAGGGCTGCAAAGTTGAACTAGTAAGGATGAACTAGCGGTTATGCAAAATATTATTTTAAAAGATGTATATAAACGGTTTATCAAGAAAAATAATTAACAGGATGTAAAAAATGATGAAGATAATTAAAAATGTATTGTTGGGCATATTATTTACCATTTTGATAACTTCTGCTAGTAATGGGGAAGAAAGAGTAACAGATTCTTCGGATCTCGTTTCTCTCTTTAGAGAATTTCGGGAATTTACGATACCAAATAGTATTGAAATCGGAGTTCCTGATTATACAGCTGCAACAATGCAGAAACAGTGGCAGGAATTAAAAACATACCAGAAGCGTCTGGTTGCTATTGATACGAGCGATTGGCCCATCTCCAAGAAGGTAGATTACCAAATCGTACGGGCAGAGATGAATGCTGTGGAGTTCAATCATCGTGTACTTCGTCCATGGTCCAAGGACCCCGGATTTTACAGCGTTATCCCTCGTTTTGAACAAAACATGTATGGCGCTATTATAATTCCTAAACTTCCTTTGTCTGAAGACAAGATCGAGGATTTTCAGGTTAAGCTACGAGCGATTCCTAAAGTTCTTGAGCAAGCTAAGGAAAATCTCACTGAGGCTGCATCAGATCTAGCCATTTTGGCTATTAAGAGGAACGAAAAGGATAGTAATAAATTTCGAAATCTGATAGAAAAACTATCCAATTTTCATTCGGATCTGGTCCCCGATGCAAAGAAGGCTCTTGCTGCAATGGATGATTTCCGTGCTTGGATTGAACAAAACCTGAATAAAATGACAGCTCCGGCAGGTGTTGGTATTGATAACTACAACTGGTACTTGAAGAATGTCCAGCTTGTTCCGTATACCTGGGAGGAGGCTATGGTCTTACTCCAGCGGGAGTACGAGCAGGCGATGGCCGTTCTACACCTGGAGAAAAACAGAAACCGAAAGATTCCTATATTGAAGCCCGCATCATCCGCCGGGGAATATATACAGCGATTTAACAATTCACAGGAGTTCCTCCTGAATTTTCTAAAAAAAGAAAAGATACTTACAGTCCCGGATTATTTGGTTCTCAATCCTCTAGTCTCGTTCAAGTTGCCCCAAAAACCACATGATTTCTTTCAGCAGTGTATGATTCGAGATCCCCTGGCGCTTATGCCTCATGATTTTATTGGTCACCATTTGGATACAAAGAGACATGGGCGTGATTCCCGTCCAATCAGAGGAACCGAATTCCATATTTATGGCCGTCGTTACCAATTTATCGATGCCTTCCGCAGCGAAGGATTGGCCACAGCTGTTGAGGAGATATTGATGCATGCCGGGATGCTGGACCAACGACCTCGATCGCGGGAAATTATCTGCATGCTGCGTATTTTTCGTGCTGTTCGAGCAATCGCTGATCTTAAAATGCACAACAATCAGCTCTCTTTTAATGAAGCTGCCGAGTTTTGTGCGGAAAAGACACCTTATTGCTGGAGCCGGGCTGATAGCGACCTTATTTGGGGCGACTTGGAACTCTATCTGTGTCAACCTGCCTATGGGATAGGTTACACTATTGGAAAGATCCAGATCGAAAAACTTCTGGCTGACAAGGCAGCTCAGCTAGGAGATGATTTCATCTTTGGACAATTTATGGACGAGTTTCTGGCAGCAGGTATGATTCCAATTTCACTTACCAGATGGGAGATGACCGGCCTGGAAGATGAAATCAAGAAGTTGTGGTAACTTAAAAAAAGAAAAATATTTATTTAATTTCAAAAGCTTGGAGGATTTTTATGCTTCGCATGAAAGAGATGCTACAGACTAATTTTTTATCAATACTTCGTTTTTTTGCAATATTTATTATTATCCTGAGTCAGGATGTACATTCTCAGCCGCAGAAACATTTTACAACAATTACTGACTCTGATATTGTAGCAGATTTCAATTATGCTTCTGCGAGACTTGTATCATTCTATTCTGATAAGTGGAATTTCAACTACAATAATTCCGGCATGACTCGTTTTTCCTCAGCTGCAGATAAATACAAAACAAATATTATCGCCCCTAATAAAGTTTGGGGAAACGCCCGTGTGTTATATAAAATCGACCATGGTGATTGGATTTCGGTTTACAATGGCGAAACAAAAGCAGAGCTGGTTTCTAATAATAAAGTTGTCTATACGGATTATGAAAAAGGTATGCCAATAAAAATGGAACGGACACTTGAGAAGGTAGGTAAAGGAATAGATTTTACCATCAAGCTGCAAACCATGATGGAATACCCGATAACAATCGGTAACTTTGAAATACCACTTCCAAATGCTCCCCCTCAAGGTGAAGGTTATGACCCTACAGGAAGACGTTATGATCACGACGAAATATATCAACAAACTTTTGTCAAACACCAATTTATAGCAGGGGATGCTTCACATATTTACTTTGCCCGCCGTTCTGGAGAGGCTCCGTACCTGTTGGTTATGACAAAACCGGGTACAAGATTAGAATATTTTAATGGTTCGAGTGTCTTTATCCATTCAGCAGTTGAGGCAGAAGGCAAGGATAGGGTTCCTGGCATGCCGCTGAAGAGCACAAAGCTCAATTTATCTCCTGCTGGAGAAGAGGAGAGCGGCGTAGAGTATGGTTTCAGATTTGAATGGGTTAATAGTTACGATGAAATGCGGGAAGTTCTTTACAATAATGGATTATTTGATATAAGGGTTGCCCCCGGGATGACATTACCACAAGGGCTCACAGCAAAAGTGTCAATTCATACCCAGAATGAAATTGACTCGATAACTGCCGAATATCCAGAACAGACCAACCTTCAGTTAGTAAAAGGAAAAAAGCCTGGATATACGATTGCTGAAGTTGACTTCAAGCGTCTTGGTGAGAATAAGCTTACTATCCATTATAATGGAGGGAAAAAGTCAATTCTTGAGTTCTTCTCAACAGAGCCTATTGAAACCCTACTTAAAAAACGCAGCACGTTTATTACCCAGAAGCAACAGCATCGTGACCCTACAAAATGGTATAATGGTCTATATTCAGTATGGGATATGGAACACAGTGTTCTTCGAGGCCCAGATAATACTGATGGTTTCGATTATTTTTATGGATTTGTTTTGGCTGGTGATGATCCTGCACTAACCAAGGCTTCTTTTGTTTCAGCTAAAAATGTTTATTTACCTGATGATGCTGAAATAAGCTCCCTCGAATACCACATAAAGAACTTTGTTTGGGGCGGCCTGCAAAGAACAGAGAAAGAGTTGCCAAATCCATATGGTATATACAGTGTACCGAACTGGCATGTATCACGTGACAAATTAAAGTTTGCAGGAATAAGAAATAATAATCTTGATAAAATGAACATATGCCGGAATTACGATTATCCTCATATAGTTATGCTTTATTATCACTTGTTCCAGATAGCTGAGTTCTATCCCGAAAAAGTTAAATACCTCGATGCCGAAGGTTATCTCGAAAGAGCTTTCCAAACAGCAAAGGCTTATTTTACTTATCCCTATGAAATATATCCATGGGAGGATACATATAAATGGGGCATTATGAACGAAGTTATAATACTTCCACTTATTGCAGACCTTGAAAGATGCGGCAGAAAAGAAGATGCCGCCTGGTTGAGGTCTGAATGGGAAAAAAAGGTAAAGTATTTTGTTTATGATGATAAAAACCCCTACCACTCAGAGTATAGTACTGGCGGAACTGCATTTTCTACCACCTATGATCTTGCCAAGTACGGAACCCTAAATGCCATGAAACCAGACACAAACTTATGGTATGATAAAAATCTAAAAAAATGGTGGTCTCATCCTGAAGTAAAACAAGAGGACAGCCGGTTATTTATGGACCGTCAATTCCAGGCAAATCTAGCTCATAGAGGGTATGTTAATCCCTCATATTACAACTTGGGATCGACTAGAAGAATGTACTATCCCTCAAGGACGGGAGGTCGTGCTATTCTTGATTATGGTATCCAGTTTGCTGAACAGCCATGGGACTGGCTCCAGTTGGGATATGCCTCATATCTGGGTTCATTTGTATTAATGAATACCGGAACAGCCGAATCAAACTATGGATACTGGTTCCCGGGAAAAGAGAATGACGGAGCTATAGGATGGGACTTTAATTCGGGAAAGGGCAGAACGAGAAGTAGAGCGGGACAGATTAGAAACTATCCTCATGGAATCTATCACTATTGTGGGGAAGCTGATCTTGGACTTGGGGTGGTTATGCGTACGGCTTCAACCCTGATTACAACTGATCCTCATTTCGGCTGGATCGCCTATGGAGGGAATCTGGAAAAAAATGAAAATAAATTACAGGTTATCCCCCAGGACGGATTGGGAGTAAGATTTGGTCTGGTAACGGACAAAACAAGGATTTTAGCTGAACTGAGCAGGGACAGATATTCAAAGGAAACACCCATTGTTACTGATCAGAACGGTAAATCAATAATGCTAACAATCTCTAACATAACAGGCGATGCTCACAAAACCAGATTAAAACTCACCGGGACTAAAGGTGCAGTTTATAAATTGGAAATGAACGGGAAAAATATTGGAAATAAAGAACTCAAGGGAGCGGTGGAAGTAATTGCTGAGTTTGTGGTTCCAGCCGAGGGCTGTCAGGTTGAACTAGTAAGAATGAAATAACGGTTTTAATTTAAAAAGATGGGTATAAACGATTTAATTACACAAAATAATTAAGAGGAACTACACAATTATGAAGATATTAAAAATTGTATTTTTTGGAATATTATGTTCCATTATGATGATTTCTTGTCAAGGGAAAAAAGGTATAGAAGGGCCTGAAGTAGTTTCCTTTAAAGCTCGGCCTTTTCAAATTACTGATGTAACCTTGTTAGAAGGTCCATTTAAAGATGCGACAGAACGAAACCAAAAGTATATATTAAATTATGAACCAGATCGCTTATTGTCCAGATTCAGGACAGAAGCAGGGTTAGAACCTAAAGCAGAAGCCTATGGTGGTTGGGAATCTCCAACATTATCAAGTGACGGTATTGGTGGTCAGAGTCTGGCGGGTCATACTTTAGGTCACTATATATCTGCCTGTGCTCTTATGTATAATACGTCCGGAGAAAAAGAATTTTTAGATAGGGTAAACTATATTGTAGATGAATTGGAGACTTGTCAGAACGCCGACGGGCAAGGATATATAGGAGCTGTTAAAAATTCAAAGAAAATATTTAAAGAGCAGATAGCTAAAGGTGAGATTGATGCACAGCCATTTGCCCTTAATGGTCTATGGGCTCCATTCTATATTCATCACAAAATTATGTCTGGCCTAAGAGATGCCTATCATTTATGTGATAATGAGAAAGCGCTAGTTGTAGAAAAAAGATTTGCAGATTGGATAGATAGTATTGTATCAGATTTAAATAAAGAACAAGTACAGAAAATGCTGCTTACAGAATATGGAGGTATTAACGAATCATTATTTGATTTGTATTCAGACCTTGGTAATGAAAAGTACTTGAGACTAGCAGAACTGTTTTATGATAATAAGGTATTAGATCCCTTATCTGAGGGAATAGATGATTTAAATAAAAAGCATGGAAATACACAAATTCCAAAACTAATTGGATTAGCACGCAAATATGAATTAACTGGGAATGAACAAGCCAGGGGACAAGCAAGTTTTTTTTGGAATAGGGTGGTGAAACATCATTCCTACGTAACAGGTGGTCACGGAAACCATGAATATCTAGGACCTCCAGATAAGTTAAGCAACAGACTTAGTATTGAAACTACAGAGACCTGTAATGTACACAACATGCTAAAACTTTCCAGACATTTATTTAAGTGGAATGCTTCAGCAGAAGTTGCGGATTTTTACGAACGGGCTCTCTTTAATCAAATTCTATCATCCCAGCATCCGATAGACGGAAGAGTTATTTATAATCTTTCTCTTGAAATGGGACATTTTAAGATGTTTGAAGATCCTAATGGATTTACATGCTGTATAGGGACAGGTATGGAAAACCATAGTAAATATGCTGCCAATATTTATTTTCATAACAATGATGTTTTATATGTTAGTCAATTCATTGCTTCGGAACTTAATTGGAAAGAAAAAGGGATTACTGTAAAACAAAGTACTCTTTATCCGGAAGAACAAGGTACAAGGTTTGAAATTGAAACTGAAAAACCTACAGAATTTACACTTAAAATGAGATATCCATCCTGGCTTTCAAAAGGAAAATTGAAAGTAAGTATCAACGGGGAAAAGGTTAGTGTAAAACAAATTCCTGGAAGTTTTTACGAAATTTCAAGAACATGGAATACAGGAGATATAGTAAAAGTTGAGATGCCTTTTAGCCTGCGTCTAGAAAGTATGCCTGATAATTCTAATAGAGTTGCTGTTATGTTCGGACCTATGGTTTTGGCAGCAGACTTAGGAGAAATAGGAAACCCAAATGCTAGCGATGCTAGTTTTGTTCCGGTAATTATATCGGAAACTAGAAATCCTGAAAAGTGGTTGGTACCTGTGTCGGGAAATGTGAATACATTTAAATCAGTAGGAGTTGGTAGGCCTCAAGATGTGGTATTTAGACCATTTTATGGCATATACGATAGAAGATATTCGGTTTATTTGGATTTATTTAATCAAGAAAAATGGAAGGAACACCAAGCAGATCTCAAAGCAGAACAAGAAGAAAAGAAGAAATTAGAAAAAATGACATATGACTTCTTGCAACCGGGTGATGAACAATCGGAAGGTAATCATGATTTCAAAGGGGATCTCACATATATCCAAGATTTTAAAAATAGAAAAGGAATGGTTGCAGGCAGAGGCGGCTGGTTATCATTTGATCTTAAAGCATCGAAGGGGCAGCGGATGGCACTGGTGGTGGAATACTGGGGCGGATTTACAGGATCAAGGGCTTTTGATATTTTAGTTAATGATACGAAAATTGCAACTGAAGATATTGCCGGGAAAAGAGACGGTAAATTCATTGATGTTCATTATGAAATTCCTGGTGAGCTAAACACGGATAATGGCAAATTAACCTTTGTTTTTAAGCCCCATCCTGGAAGTCGTGTAGGACCTATTTTTAAAGTCATGACTATTAAAAGATAATTCATGAATGGTGGTGGAACTCAAGAACGATTTGTATTTAAACATCTTGCAAAATTAATAATCTAAGGATTTTGTCGTGAGTAAAAAAAACGATCAGCGTTATTACATCTGCCTGTTGTTCAGTACTATGATGGTTATATTTTTTCCATACCTACTGAAAGCGCAATCAGCGATTAATACTGAAAAAGCAGATTTCCAACCAACTAACGTTATTGAACCGTTCAACTATGGTGGAGTTAGCCTGCTGGATGGCATGTTCAAAAATCAGTACACGCAAACAAGAGACTATTATTTAAATATCTCAAATGATGATATTCTCAAAGGATTTCGCCAACAGGCCGGACTTCCAGCACCTGGCAAGCATATGGGCGGTTGGTGCTCGAAATCAAGTGAAGTTGTTTTTGGTCAATTGCTGAGCGGGATGGCCCGTATGTACAGAGCTACTGGCGATGAGGCCATGCGTGAAAAAGCCGTACTCTTAATGCGGGAATGGAGCAAGACTCTTTCCAGTATGAAACTGGGTCATTATTCTTACGATAAGAACCTTTGCGGACTGATTGATCTGTATGAATATGCCGATGTGAAAGAGGCGATTCCACTGATTGAGAAAATTACAGAGTATGCCATTGAAAACCTGGGGCGCATTCGAAACCCTGCTTCTGTCGAGGATCATTCAGCAGGCCGCCACGCCAGAGAAGGTGAGTGGTACACTCTCTCAGAAAACATCTATCGAATGTACTTGTTGACCGGTGATGAAAAGTTTAAGAATTTTGGTGATGTTTGGCAGTATAGTCATTTCTGGGGAATGTTTACTGGTAAAACTCCCCTCAATCTGAAAGGTCTTCATGCATACAGCCATGTCAACAGTTTGAGCGGTGCTGCGATGTCGTATGCTGTGACGGGTGACTCTGAATATTTGAAAACCATTATCAATGCTTATGATTACTTTCAGGAAACGCAGTGTTATGCAACGGGTGGATACGGACCAAGCGAACTTCTTGCTGCAGATGATGGAATTTTGGGAAGATCGATCGAAGCCGAATCCAAAGCATTCTACGGTCATTGGCCGGTAAACAATATTAAAAATGTCGGTCGTACATTTGAAACAGTCTGTGGATCATGGGCTGTTTTCAAGTTGTGTAGGTATTTGATGTCGTTTACCGGGGAGGCACGTTTTGGTGACTGGATGGAGAAGGTTCTTTATAATGGAACCGGGGCCGCATTACCCATGGGGGTGATCGGTAAAAGTTTTTACTATTCTGACTACAGAGTAGGAGGTGCTTCTAAAAAGTATTACAACGAAGCCTGGCCTTGCTGTTCCGGTACCTATATTCAATCGGTGGCTGACTATCACAATTTAATTTACTTCAAGGATGAAAAAGGACTTTATGTAAATTTGTTTGTACCGTCTGAGGTGAAATGGAGCCAACAAGGTAAACAGATTGAGGTTCGACAAGAAACAGCATATCCTGAGGCTGAAACAACCACATTAATATTAAATATGAAGAAAAAGACCCATTTCAGTATACGGTTTAGGATTCCAGAATGGACCCAGAATGCAGCAGTTGAATTGAATGGTGTGAAACTTGATATTGTTTGCAAACCTGGAACTTGGAGTGAAGTAGAGCGAGAATGGGCCTCAGATGATCGAATAACATTCCGAATTCCAAAACAAATTAAACTGATACCTGTTGATAAACAACATCCTCATCTCGTTGCTGCAACCTATGGCCCTGTGGTTTTAGTTCGAGAGCAGGAAGTTATTTCTGACTCTAGTCCACAAGATTTTATAAAAAATCTTGTGCCTGGTAAAAAAGGCTTACACTTTAAAAGTGAGAATTACTCAAAAAGTTCTTACAAACCTTTCTACCAGGTTGAATACGACATGCCTTATGAAATGTATTTTCCTATAAGAAAATAGAGGGAAGGCTTATCGTTTTTATGAAAAAAAAAATTAAAATTGGGTAAAGATCTAATGCGAAGTATTACAAAAAAAATAACAATATATATTATCCTTAGTTTTATCGTTATTGCCTGTGTGTCAACTAATGATAATGCGGAGGACTTTGGAATATCTGTCCGGCCAGAACCATTGCGCGATTTTGTTACCAATGATACTATCAGGGTTAGGGATTTTGGAGCAGTGCCGGATGACGATCTCATTGATACCCAGGCTATTCAGAACGCGATCGATGAAGCGATAAGTAGAAAGACAAAAGTATTGATTGTTTTTGAACCAGGTATATACAGGCTCGATGCTAATTTCGAAAGGCATGCGCTACATATTGCTAGTGCTGAAGATCTGATATTTGATGGCAACGGGGCAAAATTCATGATGGTCAGACCTGTAATACTTTTTTTGAGGACGAGTAATAGCAAAAGGATTATTTTAAGAAATTTTTCCGTTGATTATGAAAGATCTCCTTTTACTCAGGGATGGGTTACTGAGGTAAACGCTGAAGAAAAATGGCTTAAAGTAGAAATCGATTCTTCCTGGCCTGATCCGGATCTTGATCAGTTTAGGAATTCCGATTTTCGGTGGGCATTTATCAAGGACAAAGACAATCTTCCTGCTTTTAAAGAGGGTACAGAATTCAGAGTTTATCTTGAGGATTGGAAGCGGATCGAAAACAATCTCTGGATCTATCATACTGAGTATACTTCACAATTAAAAAGCGTTGAAGTCGGAGATCCCTTTGTTCAAATATCAAGAGAAGGACACCTTATAAAAACTTATAATTCTGAGGATATAACAATTCAAAACCTCAGGTTATATCAATCTCCAGGTATGATGCTTGTTGCAACCGGTTCATCAAGAGTTAATTATCTTGATATTGATATGTCACCGAAACCAGGAAGCTGGATGTCAGCTGGAGCTGACGGCTGCTTTAATTCAAATGGCCGGGAAGGTCCCTGGGTGGAAGGCTGTACTTTCAACGCCCTGGGCGATGATAATCTTATTATTAAATCTACAGGTGCATATATTGTCGATGTTCTAAACGATTCAGTTTTTGCACTCGTTCGTACCGAACATAAATATATTTACCCGCAACACTCATTTGATTCTTTTACTAAAAGAGATTCTGTAAATAAGTGGGAAGTAATCCCTGGCGATCAGCTTGAGATCGTTGATCCCTTACTGGGCAAAATTATTTCTGAACCTATTGTCACCAATACAGAGATCCTGTCAAATAGTATCCTTGTCACTGTAGACAGGTCTGTCAAAGGAATGCGCACAGGAACCTCCATTGATAACTCTATAGTAGTCTTTAACCAAAATAACAGTTTGCAGGGATTTGTGGTAAAAAACAATACATTCATGAATGCACCCCGATTTGGTTTCCTTCTCAAAAGTCACGATGGCATAATTGAAAATAATCATTTCAAGAATCACAGTGATCAGTCGATTGCCATGATTAATACATACCAGGAATTTGGAGCAAGAGTTTATAATATCCTTATTAGAGGCAATACCTTTGAAGGTGCTGGGGGATGGCCAGTCAAGACTGCTGAGACTGCGCAACATAGGCTCGCGAGGCCTCATGGAAGAAATATCTTCTCTGTTGTCACTGCTGCTTTTACTCTTCCTAAGGGGCGATGGGATATTCTTGAAACTGAGGATATTGCAATTAAAAACATCCATA
>SWCC01003905.1_pt1 | contig 42879 bp, 41 predicted proteins | sample 4692971 | NCBI WGS metagenome assembly SWCC01 (sample SAMN10267277, study PRJNA491770) | bioreactor metagenome | isolation source: DHS bioreactor inoculated with subseafloor sediment | place: Japan: off Shimokita Peninsula | collected 2006-08 | reverse complement strand
CCCCCCCCCGGCATCACGCCAGCCATGCTCCCTGAAATGATGGAGCGCTTCAGCGAGGATCAGCTCAAGCTGATGACCTGGCGGCCCCCTCAAGTCGGAAATTTCTTTCCCAACGGCCTCTTTGAGTTCGTGTACATCCCCACGCCCGATGGCGTTATCGGTGTGATGGCACTGCACGCCTACGTTCCAAAGGGGCCTGACAAGCTCGAGTTCGTCAATTGGATCCTCGCTGAAAAGGACACGCCGCCCGAACTCAAGGCCCAGATGCTGCGACTTGGCGTCCAGCTGCTCGGCACCTCCGGCATGGTGGAACAGGACGACTCCGACACCTGGCCACATCAAACCCTTGCCGCCAAGGGCGCAGTCAGCAAGAACATCACCCTGAAGTATCAGGCGATGTACGAAAACGCAAAACCCGAAGGCTGGCCCGGACCCGGCGACGTCGGCGATGGCTTCACCAAGGACGACACGCAGTGGCGCTGGTGGCAGTACTGGCACGAACTCATGACGGCCAAGAACTGATCGACATGACGTCCGACACGACTGACTATTTGGAGACATCCATGCTTCAAGAACTTCTCGAGCCCACCCCGCTACCGCCTTCCGTCAGGAAAAACCGCATTGCCATCGGCAGTGAAGCCTACAACGAGGTTCTCAACTTCCTCTACGACGAAGCGGAGATGCTCGACAATCTTCGTCTCGGCGAATGGGCCGAGTTGCTGACCAAGGATCTCGAGTACAACGCGCCCCTGCGTCACACGCGATCGACAGCCCATTTCGCACAGACCTACTCGCGAAACGTTCAGCATCTCCACGAGAACTATGGCTCGATGATGATGCGGGTGAAGCGCATTACTGACACCAAAAGTGCGTGGGGCGAAGACCCTCCGTCCAGAGTCAAGCGCATGGTCAGCAACGTCCGCGTCTACACAACCGACAAACCCAACGAACTCAAGGTCGACAGCTACCTGCTGGTAACCCGCAGCCGTTTCGATTTCGACTATTTCGACCTGATCCCCTGCGAACGTCATGACATCCTGCGCCGCGAGGGTGACTCGCTGATGCTGGCACGCCGTGAAATCCTGCTCGATCAGGTCGTCATTGGCACGCCCAACCTCGGAATCATTCTCTAGATCTGTCCAAAGAACATCCACGCCCCCCGGAAGCGGTGGGGCTGGCTCTGTGCGTCCCTATAAATGGCCGCACGATCGAAAAAAACCGGAGACACGCAATGAAACTCGAAGACCTCGTCCTCGTCAGTATCGACGACCATGCAATCGAACCCCCAAACGCCTTTGCGCGCCACATGCCGGCCAGGTTCAAGGGTCGCGAACCCCATATCGAGACCCTCAAGGGTCGCGATGTGTGGGTGTTCGAAGGTCGTGCCACGGGCTACATGGGCCTGAACTCAGTGGTTGGCCGCCCGAAGGAGGAGTACGGCATGGAGCCACTCGGCTACGAGCACATGCGCCGCGGCACTTGGGACGTTCAGTCCCGCGTAGATGACATGAACGCGAACGGCGTGCTCGGCTCACTGTGCTTTCCGACCTTTCCCGGCTTCGCAGGCCAGCGCTTTCAGCAGTACCCTGACGCGCGCGACGTCTCGCTCGCGGCAATCCAGGCCTACAACGACTGGCACCTTCACGACTGGTGTAACGCAGCCCCCGGCCGCTTCATCCCGATGGCGCTGATTCCGTGGTGGGACCCGCAAGCCGCCGCAGCCGAGATCAACCGCATGGCAAAAGGCGGGGTGCATGCCATCTCGCTGTCTGACAACCCCGCACTTCACGGCTTCCCCTCGATCCATGACGAATACTGGGATCCAGTATGGAAGGCATGTGCTGACAACGCGGTAGTGATCAACTGTCACATTGGCACCGGTGTGAAAGCGGATCACGCATCCGATCTCTCGCCGATCGATGCCTGGATCACCTCGATGCCGATCTCGATCGCCAACTCGGCTGCCGACTGGATCTGGGCCCCGATGTGGAAGAAATACCCGACACTCAAGATGGCGCTGTCGGAAGGTGGCATCGGCTGGATTCCCTACCTGCTTGAGCGTGCGGACTTCACCCATCGTCATCACAAAGCCTGGACCAATGCCGACTTCGGCGGCAAGAAGCCGAGCGAAGTGTTCAAGGAGCACATCATCACCTGCTTCATCGAGGACGACTTCGGCCTGCAGAACCTGAAGCACATCGGCGAGGACATGGTTGGCTGGGAGTGTGACTACCCGCACTCGGACTGCACCTGGCCCAATTCGCCGGAAGTGGTCTGGGAGAGTTTCAAGCACTTGCCCGATGCGACCATCGACAAGGTGACCCACCTCAACGTGATGCGTGAATACAGCTACGCGCCGTTCGATATCCTCGGCCGCGAAAATTGCACCGTCGGCGCGCTTCGCGCTCAAGCGGCCGCGAAAGGCGTCAATACCGCGCCCACCCAGGGCATGGGCGGCGCTGCACCGAAACGCGAAGCGGGCAAGCCGGTCACCTCGGGCGACATCAACGCGATGTTCAAGCAGGCCGACGCCGAAACCGCACTGTAAGCCCGGGGCCCGAGCTCGGGCCCATCAACATTCGATTCAATCGCAAGGTGTCGCCTCCTGCTGGAGGCGACACGCATCGTCACGCACATTGCAACTTGCACTTGGGGGAGATGAAAAATGAGTGATCAGTTCGATATTGTGGTTGCCGGCGGCGGCCACAATGGCTTGGTCGCGGCATGCTACCTGCAAAAAGCCGGTCTCAAGGTTTGTGTCGTAGAGAAGAATGACAAGGTCGGCGGCGGCGTAATGACCCGCGAACTGACTGTTCCGGGTTTCAAGCACGACGTATGTTCCGTCGCCCACACGCTGCTGCAGGCCAACCCACTGCTGCGAAACGACGAGTTGGAGCTGAAGTCGAAATTCGGACTGCGCTACATCAACCCGGACAAGATGACCGCGATTTTCTATGACGATGGCACAACTCTCGAGTTCTATACCGATCTCGAGCGAACATGTGAGGCCATCGCCAAGTTCTCGCAAAAGGACGCCGAAGCATACCGTCGCTTCAATCATCAGGTCTTCCAGAACCTCGACATGATGGTCATGGGCATGTTCCACACCCCGCCAAGCGCAAGTACGCAGGCGGTGATGATGGAGCAGAGCGCCGTGGGGCAGGACCTGATGCGCACCCAGGCGATGAGCGCGTGGGATTTCATCTGCGAATGGTTCGAGAACGACAAGATCAGAATCGCGCTTGCGCGCTATGCGTCCGAAGCGATGATGAACCCGTTCAACAATGGCACCGGCTTTGGCTTCTACATCATCCTGCCCTTCATGCACCGCTACGGCGTCGGCATCCCGGTGGGCGGATCGGGTGCATTTGCCGACAAGCTGCGCGAATGCCTCGAGTCTCATGGTGGCGTGGTGCGCACCAATGCCCCGGTCAAGCAGATGCGCATGCAGGGCAGCAAGGCTACCGGTGTCGTGCTTCAGTCGGGCGAAGAGATTGTCGCGCGCAAGGCGGTCATCTCGACCATGCACGTGCAACAGGTGTTCCCCGCCATGGTTCCCGGTGCAACGCTGCCCGAAGGCTTCGAGCGCCGCATCCACGGTCTGAAGCGCAACAGCTTTCAGCCGTTCAACCTTCATCTCGCACTGCACGAGGCCCCGCAGTACAAGGTCGGTCCGGCAGTCGACGACTTCTTCTGGGTCGAGCGTTCGCATTCGAACTGGGAAGAATTCGCCCGAGCCTTCTCCGATCTCGAATACGGCATCCCACGGCGAGATTTCATTGCCTACGTGATGCAGGACGTCTTTGACAAGACACGTGCGCCCGAAGGCAAGCGCGTGCTCAACATGTACGGCTTTGCTCCGTATAACGTCAAGGGCGGGGCGAAAAAATGGGACGAGATCGGCAAGGAGGTCGCTCATGGGTTCCTCGACGACCTGCGCAAGCTCACCACCAATATGAGCGATGACAACATCATCGGATTCTCATGGATGACCCCGCTTGATATCGAGCGTCACAACAACGCCATGATCGGTGCCGACATCCTGCACTTCGGCTCCTACAACTGGCAGATTGGCGGCAACCGTCCAGCACCGGGCTTCGGTCAATACGTGTCCCCGGTGGAAGGCCTGTACCTGTCTGGAGCGAGCACGCACCCCGGTGGTGGCGTCACCGCATCGTCCGGACGCAACGTTGCACGCGTGCTCATGGAAAACCTCGGCATGGACTTCGACAAACTGATCGACGCCTGACGAACCTGCCGGAGGCGCATCGCAACGCCCCTCCGGCACCTTCAGAGCGAGCGGAAACGCTCGGAATCACGGGAACACACCATGAAGATGTTCAGCAAGGACGGGGTCGAGATGATGGAAGTCAAGTCGATCCAGCGCGACGGGGAGACCCTGATCATGAAGGGCAAGATCATGGGTTCGATGGCCACTACCATACTGATCAAGCCCGAGGACTGCTGGCAGGCGGTCAAGCTGATTGGCTGGAGCACCCTGCTCCGCATGCCGGGTCTGCTGTTCAGGGGTTATCTGCAGAGTCGTCACCGAACCAAGGCAGCGAAACCGGCCACATGAATCAATCAGCCGGGGATATGCGCGACGCAACAACTACGCCGATAGTTGCGCACAGCAAAAGGCCCGCTGCGCCGTAAGCCAGTGAGATGAGCGATCCCCACAGCGCAGGGGCGAGCACCGAAGCGATGATCGCATTGAACCCGGTCTGCACGAATAGCTGGACAGACGATGCCATGCCTCGCCTGTCCGGCGCACAATCGAGTCCGCGCAGCGTGACCGTCGGGATTGCCAGCGACATCCCCATATTGAAAATCAGGATGTAAACCACGTACCAGCCGATCCCGACCGGCTCGACCAGGCATACCGCGATGTTCAAGACAACTGCGCCGCTCATGATCATGAACGCGCGCCAGATCGTCGCGCCACGCGACCAACGTTGCGTCATCTTGCCGGACAGTGCCGAACCCAGCACCATGCCAGCAGTTGCAGGGCCGAACAGCCAAAGAAAATCCGTCTCTTTGAGCCCAAGATGGAGCATGAGGAAGACCGGTGCGGAGAGAACATAGATGAACGAAGCGCCAAACATGGATGCATACGACAGCGACCACGCCATGAAGCGCAGATTACCGAACACTGCGAGGTAACCGCAGGCGAGCGACTTCACCCGCAGTGGTTGCCGACGCGAAATGGGGAGCGTCTCATTCAGGCGCAGTAGTACCGCGACGAATAGACCGGATGCCAGAAGACACAAAAACAGAAAGACCGAGCGCCAACCGAAAGCGGCCTGCAACCACCCACCAATCAGCGGTGAAATCGCTGGCGCAAGCCCGAACATCATCACGACATGCGACATCATCCGCTGTGCCTGCGGGCCGTCGTGTAGATCGCGCACCACCGCCCGACCAATGACGATGCCGGCACCCGCAGAGAATCCCTGAAAAGCGCGCAGCACCCAAAGCTCTTCCACACGTGTCGCAAATACGCAAGCCAGCGAAGCAAACGCATAAATCGCCAATCCGACCAGCACAACTCTCCTGCGCCCCAAGGCGTCGGACAGAGAGCCGTGCCATAAGGACATGAAAGCAAACGCCGCAAAATAGATTGCTACCGTTTGCTGGATCGCTGCGACATCAACCGCGAAAACGTGCGCCATCTCGCCGAACGACGGCAGATAGGTGTTGATCGAGAAGGGCCCGAGCATCGCCAAGCCCGCCAGGATCAGGGTCGTCCCCGCGTAACTTGTCGGCGAAGCACGGTCTGAAATCAGGGTCTTCAGCCCCGGAACCCGAGAACTTCGGAGATATCTGCGCCAGGATCGGCATCCGGTCCATAGCTCAAATCACCTTGTCTCTGACGCTCAGCCAACCTTGCCATCAACAATCGATATCGATTGCCGGGCCCATCGAAGCGCGAACTCAGATCACGTCGCTCGGTTGATTCGAAATAGCGTGCGTTCTGCTGGCGTAGCACCGAGTTGTCCTGCGGTTGAATGACATAGGAGATCCTGGGCATCAACCACCGGAAAGGAGCAGGCGCATGTACCGTGTAATTGGTCTGATCGACCCTCGAGCGGTGCTTCCCAACCGGAACAAAAGGTTGCACGTTTGGAATCGCATATCCCGGCGTGAACTCAGGATACGACACGCACACACTATTACGCAGATGCACATGCAGCACCGCACGCAAATCCTGGTAGCGGGCGCGGACGCCGCCAATCCAGCGCATCACCGGCGCTACCGATTTTTGCTTCACGTTGCGGATGCGAGTCACCGTCTCGGAGGTCGAGAACACCTCGACTTCATCACTTTCCGACTGACCGTCGCCAATCGCATTGGCATGAAGAAAGTCGGCATGGGTCAGGTCGATGAGATTCTCCACCGACAGTGGCGACGCCGCGTCGAAACGCACTGCGCGCTGCGTGTAGCGCGGAATGCCCTGACCGTCACGCGGCAAAAAAGGAATATTCGGAATCAATTCCTCTTGAGCGTGATCCGGATCGCCATACCAGGTCCACACATAGCCATAACACTCCACGACCGGATAACGCCCCGAGCCACCAGTGAAAGCACTTGCGCAAGAACGCATCGCCTCCAGACGGTCTGGACGAAACTCGGCAGCGCGCACCGCAGAACCGTCGCGCCAAAGATAGACATCCTGGTTGTGAACGACCCGTCTTACGGGTCTTGAACCAACATCGGCGCTGTAAGCTACAGGAAACCAGGTATCGCGCAAATCAAGGTTGATCGGCACCCAATCGCGCTTGGAAATTGCCTCACCTTCATGCGGCACGGTCTTCTGATTAACCTGCTCGTTCATGCCGCACTCTTTTTGAGAAAGGTCGGTGGATTCGGTGAGGTGCTTGCAACGACGAAGGCATGACGCTCAATCGAAGGCGCCACCTCGACAGCAGCGACCGCCCGGCCGTCGACGGCGCCAAAGACATCGAACAAGGTCATGCCTATTGCCTGACGCACGCGCCATTTCAGCGATGTCCCAGCAACTGGGTTTCGGCGCTGAAAGCCGCGCCAGCACAGACTGGTTGTGCCGCGACGATTGGCACTGGCGGCGATCACGATACTGACGAGCAGGACTTCGTCCGAGGTCATCAACTCAACCTGGATATCGCCGCCGTCAAGCGGCACCCGCGTCCGCAACCATAGAGGATAATCCCTCACAAAGGCCGGCCCGGGCCCCTTGCCCGTCCATACTGCACCCCGGTCGAGCACCAGATGCCGCCCCTGCCGTCTCGGGTCGCCAAGAAAGAAATCGGTGATCTGCACGCCGGGGAAGCGGAGCAGACACTCCGGGCCGTCGAGCATCATATCCAGATAGTCATGCAAAGCCAGCCCGACAACCGCAACGCCCGTGCGTTCGGGGCCAAAAGCCTGGTAACCAAAACATGGCAACTCCCCGTGCGGCCTCCCTTCGCCATGCCATACATGGATGAAGCCGTTGCACTCGATGGCTGGAAAAGCGCGCGCGGCGTAACGAGCCGGCACTTTTTCATCCCGCCGCAGATTGGGAATGTCAGCGCACACCCCGCTTGCGCCATCAAAAGTCCAGCCATGATAGGGACACTGCAGACCGTTCGCCTTCACCGGCCCGGGCGATAAGGGCACGCGGCGATGGGGGCAGCGATCCTCCAGCGCGAACACCCCGCCTGCGTCGTTGCGGAAAAGTGCCAGTTGCTCACCCTCGCAGGTTACGGCGAGGGCTTTGTCGCCCTTCACCGCCTCAGCCAGCGCGACGGCCCACCAACGTCCGACCTTCTTTTCGAACATTTCGTTGAACTCAGGCACGGATACGTGCCGTGATCTTGGCGTGTGGCCCGGCAACCTGCGAAGCCCATGCCTCTGCAGCCTGATCCAGGGTGTAGTCGAGGTAGTCGACCTGAATGTTCTCGTCGCGTGAAATTCGCAATAGGCGCTCCCAGATCTCCCTGCGCTCAGATGGGGGGCGTTGGCCAGTACCGATACACGCGAGACTTCGGAACAGCAGATCGGCAATATCCAGATTGACCTGACGCCCAGCGCCGGTTCCGATGGTGAGAATGCGCGCCCCCCAGCGGGTCGCTTTCAGCGCATTGAGCATCGGCTGACCACAGACGAGATCAAGCACGACATCGAAGCCTTCGCCAGCCGCTGCCTTGAGCGCACCGACATCGTCCTCGCCACCGAGCACAACGACCTCGTCGGCAATGCCACGGGCCTTTAGCCGCTGCAGACTCTCCGCAGATCGTGCTGCAGCCACCACCCTGCCAGCGCCAAGATAACGTGCGAGCTGAAGCGCTACCTGTCCGAGCGTACCCGTAGCGCCCAGCACCAGCACTTGCTCCCCATTGCGGATGTTTGCATGCTCAAGCGGCACCAGAGCACCCGTCGCAGCAATGCCCATCGTAATCGCAGTCCTATCGTCCACCCAGTCGGGTACATTCCAGACCTCGGCTTCGGGCACGAGCGTACGCTCCGCCCAGGCGCCGAAAGGCATGACCGAGCGTTCGCCGAAATAGACCCGCCTCCCATCTGTGGCCCGACCAACCCCTTCGCCGCGAATCACGCAGGGGTATTCAACCCCCATGCGATAAGCACCCAACACGTCCCAACCACCCAAACCCGCGGTATCGACTTCGATCAGCACGGCACCATCCAGTGGCACCGGCTCCTGAAACTCCTGCACTGCGGGGGCTGCGCCCCGCTCGCTAATGACGGCTGCTTTCACGATACGCTCCTCACATGCCCTTCGCGCCGGTCTGCGCAAACAGCGCTTTCATCGCAACCAGTGAAGGTGTGTGGGCGGAAAACCCACCATCTGCCACCAGCGTCGACCCGGTCACGAATGCAGCTTCATCACTGGCGAGGAAGGCAACGACATCCGCGATCTGGCGCGGTGTTCCCACATCCGGTGTCAGATGGTTGTCGCGAAGAATCTGGATGACCTCGGCGGGCATGCTGCCGTGAGCATTCTCGGACGGCGCCAACCCGATCTGCATCGCATTGGAGCGAATACCCTGCTTGCCATACTGCGTAGCGATGGACCGGCTGAGCATGATCAATGCGGCCTTGGATGCTGCGTATGCGGATAGCGACAAATCGCCCTGAACCCCAAGGCCGGAGGTTGCAAAAATCAGCGACCCCTTTTCGTTCTTGAGCATTTCGCGCACCGCATACTTCGCACACAGCATCGCGCCCCTCAGGTTCACGCCCATGGCGCGATCCCATGCATCGACGTCCATATTAATTACATCACGATCAAGTCGGCGTTGATCAACACTCAACAAGGCCGCGTTGCTGTACAGCACGTCAACACGCCCGAAACGGACGACAATGGCCTCAACCATGGCCTTGACGTCCGCCTCTACGGAGACGTCGGTACGCACGGCCAAGGCCTTGCCGCCGCTGGCAACGATCTCTGCCGCGACGCGCTCGGCCGCCTCCATGTTGATATCGATAACACCCACGCTAGCACCATGCATCGCCAGGACCCGGGCTGACTCGGCTCCAAGTCCGCCACCTGCGCCGGTAATGATCGCCACGCGCCCTTCAAGTTTTCGATCACTCATGACTGCGGTCTCCAAATATCTTTGTTCTTGTCAAACCTGTGATGCCCACCTCAGCGTCCAGCAAAGTGCGGCGGTCGCTTTTCCTTGAAGGCAAGCGCGGCTTCAGCCGCGTCTTCACTCGGCTTCAAAAGTGCAAACAGATCGAGTTCGAGGTCGAGCCCCTTCTTGAGATCAAGATCAAGAGCCGCACGCGCGGCCCTCTTTACAAACAGGGTCGCAAGCGGTGACCGCGCCGCGATGCTGGCCGCAAAATCAGCAACCTCTGAAAGCAGGGACTCAGTCTTAGTAGAAACCCGGGTAATGAGGCCAATCTCGCGTGCGCGCTCCGCGTTGACCTTGTCTCCCGTCAGCAACAGGTCGAGCGCACGTCCGGGACCGACCACACGAGGAAGACGCTGGGTTCCCCCACCGCCAGGTATCAGGCCCAAGGCTGTTTCTGGAAGGCTGAAAATCGCATCTGGCGTCGCGTAGCGGATATCGCATGCAAGCGCGAGTTCCAACCCGCCACCCATGCAATATCCGTGAATAGCAGCAATGACAGGCTTCTCGGTTTCATCTAACGCTTCGATCCAGCGCGCCCCTTCCATTCGCCCGCGGACCTGGACTGCGGTCTCCGCCCCGCGTTGCTCTTTGATATCAGCGCCAGCGCAGAACCCCCGTGGCCCTTCACCGCGGATCACAATGACCCGTATCTCAGCATCCGCGTTTAGCTCGCGCAAAGCCTCGGGTACACCGACTCGGATGTGGTCGTTGATGGCATTGATCTGAGCGGGCCGGTTAAGGACGATCCAACCGACACTGCCACGCTGCTCCACTGTCACCGCCGCGTTTATCGCACGTACCCGCGTCGTCTCCAGATCAGCCTCGCCCTGCTTCTCAATGCTCGTCACCATTTCAGCACTCCTCAAACTCGAACACCTGGCCGCGAAGCTGGTCAGGGTCGACTCGAATCAATGACCCGCCACCAACAGCTTCCGACTCCTCCACCCAGGTAAAACGCGTCCCGCGAGCTTTGAGGTCCTCAGCCTTGGCTTTCAGGTCGGTGACACCAATTCGGATGTAGTACAAGCCCGGCCCCCAGTTGTTTAGGTAGTGCCCGGCAAGACTGTCCCAACGGGTCGGCTCGATGATGTCGAGCGACGCGCTGTTGGCGACGGTAAACGGCATGGTTGCCCGACAATAGCCCTCGCGGTGCAGGGCTTCGATCTCGCCGCTCGGCTCCCAGTCGAGATTCACCGAACACTTGCGAAGGGTTTCGTTCAGGTTTCGAACAAGGAATCCTCGGGCAGTAACACGCACCATGTCACCTGGCTTTGCATCGCGCGGCTGCGCAGGCGGTACAGAGAACGTCTCCGCCGGCATCTGCAGCGGCTCCATCGGCATCACTTCAATACAGAGACCGCCATCAACCGTCGGTTGATAACGCGGGCGCTCTGGCGTTGCACCCAGCCACAGTCGGTCGAATGGCATCTCCGGCGTGCGCTGGGCCATACGGAATTCCAGGCCTCGACGCATCAGCCTTTCGACGAAAGTGTCGAACTTTGGCCCGTGCAGTGCGAGCACAACCGAGTGGGTGATCATCGGACGATGGCGCCCCTGAAAGTCCTTCAGGCTCTCGAGGAACTCGTGGAACATTGGATCACCGGGGTTCTCGAAGTCGAGGTGCCACTGTGGCTCAACCCTTGTCGGCGAGACTGCGAGCGACTTGTGCACCCTCAAAAAGTGAGCAATATACGGATGGTTGTCGAAAGCCTGGCGCCAACGCTCATGCTTATGAACGCCCAGCTTGTCGGCAAGAAGGTCGGCCATCCCATCAGGATCTGGCACCATCATGTCGGCACTCATCAACAGATCGAACATATTTGTCTCCATTCGTGATCAATCTGGCCGCACGAGTCCCTACTGCCTTTTGCAGCTCATGCAAACCACCAAAATTGGAGCGACAGGAGCACACGCCCTGCACTCATCCGGAATCTTCCTCGCGATACCGCGCGGAAAGGGTATTCAGATAATCGTCATGCAGGATGCGACGCTTTCCCGCGCTGCGGGTTGAGCATGAAATGGGACAGGGCTGGAATAAGGATCAATGCACCCAGCATGTTCCACAGGAACATGAAGGTCAGCAGAATGCCCATGTCCGCCTGAAACTTGATTGGCGACCACGCCCAGGTGATAACGCCTGCCGCCATCGTAAGGCCAACGAGCGCAACGACCTTACCGGTGAAATCCAGCGAGCGCCGGTAAGCCATGCGCAAGCTGCCACCATGACGTTGAACCGCGATCTGGACACTAAGCAGGTAAAGCGCATAGTCAACGCCCACCCCGACCCCGACTGCAATAACCGGCAGTGTCGCCACCTTGAGACCGATCCCGAGCCATACCATCAAGGCCTTGCAAATGATCGTCGTCATCACCAGCGGTATGAGCGCAACAATGGTGGCTCTTATGCTCTTGAAGGTAATCAGGCACAGCAACGCCGTCGCGCCATAGACGGCGAGGTACATCGTGACAATGCTCTTTTGCACCTCGATATTGGTCGCGGCCTCAATCCCCGCACTACCCGCCGCAAGCAAGAACTGAACGGGCTCATTGGCATCCGCTGCAGTGTTGTTAGCATTTGCAAATGCTTCGGCAGTCGCCAGCACACGACCGACCGTATCGGCCTTGTGGTCGGACAAATAGGCGATCAAGGGCGAAACCGAGCACGGCTGATTGGTGATATCGGGCGTGCCAATGATCGCAGCTGAAACAGCCGAGTCGACAATCGATTGATTGCGGCTCAACGTCAGCCACTTGGGATTACCTTCGAACATCGCCGAAGTGATGAATCTTACGGTCTCTGCCAATGAGGTTGTCGTCTGCACCGCCGGATCGGCCCGCAAAGCCTGGGACAGAGCATCCATTTTCTGCAGTGAGGAATACAGTCGGCACCCCTCGTCACTCGTCTTCATGATGACGACAAACTGGTCGCTCGAAAGCCCGTAGTTATCTGTTATGTAGGCGTTGTCACGATTGTATCGGGAGTCCGGGCGCAGCTCCGGAGCCCCTGCATCCAGATCACCGATACGAAGATCCTGCATCACCACTCCGCTGACCACGGTAATCAGCACCGCAACCGCAATCGCAACAAGTGCCCAGCGACGCTCGGTCAGCTCGTCAAGAAGCACCCAGACCCTGCTCGTTAACGATTGTTTCCCGGAATCATTGCTGCCATCGTTCATGGCGTGCTTCGCGGCCGATTCACTGACCCCCATATAGGACAGTGCGACGGGGATCAACACAAGCTTGGTGAAGATCAGGACTGAAACGCCAACGCTGGTGGTCAGTGCGAGATCGCGAATAACCGGAATGTCAATGATGATCAGGACAGCGAATCCGACGATGTTCGCAAGCAATGCGGTCAGCCCTGCCATGAACAGGCGGCGGAAGGTGTAGCGTGCGGCTACATACTTGTGCGTACCGCGCCCGATGTCCTGCATGATGCCGTTCATCTTTTGCGCACCGTGGGAAAGACCAATCGCAAAAATCAGGAAGGGCACGAGAATCGAGTACGGATCCAACTCGTAGCCAAGCAGTTGCATCAAGCCGAGCAGCCAGACCACACCAATAACGGCGACCGTCACCAGCAACAGCGTACTGCGCACACACCGGGTATAGATGTACACAAACAACGCTGCCACAGCCACAGAAACCGCAAAGAACATCATCACTTCGCGCAGACCATCGATCAGGTCGCCGACGATCTTTGCGAAACCAACGATATGGATCCCGATCCGGTCGCTTTCATAAGCGCGAATCTTCTGCTCCAGTTCATTGGAGAACTGCCCATAGTTCAAGGCTTCACCGGTATCGGGGTTGATGTCCAGCAAAGGAGCCACGATCATGCTGGACTTCAGATCGGTCGCCACCAGGCGACCGACAATGCCGGCTTTTGCGATATTGGCTCTGAGCGTCGAGATCGACTCGGCGTCGCCGTTGTAATTTGACGGCATGACCGCTCCGCCGTTGATGCCATCCTCCGTGACCTCACGCCAGCGCACGATCGGCATCCAGATCGACTTCATCCACGAACGATCAACCCCTGGGATAAGGTAGAGGTCGTCATTGATCTTGCGCAGAACATCGAGGTATTCGCGGTCGAAAATATCGCCCGTTCTGTTCTCGACCACGACCCGCACAGTATTGCCAAGACCGGGCAACTCACTCTTGTTGTCAAGGTAGTTCTGGATGTACGGGCTGCCGATCGGAATCATCCGCTCGAAATTCGCGTTGACCTCAATGCGCGAAGCAGCAACGCCGAGAAGGACGGTAGCAATCAGGCACGCGAGGAACACGAGAACCCGATTGTTGAAGATGAACCGTTCGAGTCCATTTCCGGACTGCAGGTCAAAATCCTTCAGTTCGCGGACAATGGGCATTGCCGGGTTTTCGCTATGGCCTGCCATGGAGATCTCTTGAATAGATGATTTTTTGAGGAGAATCCGGCCTAAGGACGACCCATTGGGATGTCCACTAACCGAATACCCTGGTGAGTGCCGAGCGCAAGCCGTCTCGGTGCAACCAATGCAGCGGACAGCACTTCACCGGCGCGGGGCATGTCGAGCTCCGTGACAGAAGAGCCGTCACGATCACTCAAGCGAACCTGTCCATCCTGCGATACCCACACCAATCGCCCATCCGCTGCTGGCAAGGCGGCGACAATGGAAGCATCGACATTAAGCTTCACTGGTTTCCATTCCAGGCCCCCATCCGTGCTGACCAAGGCAGTACCACGAAGTCCGTACACGATCAGGGTCTCATTCGAGGCGAGGCTGCCGAAAAAACTTCCGCCATAAGGCGTCTCGATGGTGACGAACTGTCCTGACGCACGATCCAGCCGCCGCATTACACCTTGCTCACCCGAAAGATAGACCTCATTTCCGACCGTATTCAGCATGTAGAGGTGCATTCTTCTGGGATTCTCGGCCCGCTCAAGCCAGGGCTCCCAGCTTGCGCCGCCATCGGTCGTATGCAGCAACAAACCAAATGCACCAACCAGAAAACCCTCACCATCCGCATTCAACGCGATATCGAAGAAAGGGTACGACAGCACACCCGGTGTCGCCGACTGCGCAGCTGCACGCTCGATCTCGACCTGCACTCGCTCAGCGCCCTCATCACCTGCGGCGGCCTGTTTGGCGTAGTAAGCATCAATCAGACTCAACGCGACGCGACCATCAAGTATTCGGGTCCAGTTTTCACCTTCGTCGGTCGAGCGCAGCACAATGCCGTCATGCCCCATGACCCATGCGGTGTTGTCATCGGTGAAACGCACGCTTGCAAGATCGGCGCTGTTCGGCACCTGGATCTGTTTCCAGGTTTCTCCACTGTCAGTCGACCGCAGCACGACGCCACGAGGACCCACCGCGATCGCAACACCGCCAGAGGACGCGATTCCCGTCACAGGACTGCGCAACGCGAGCGGCGAGAGGGTCGCAGGTATGTCGAGCACATCGGCAACAACCGGCGTCAGGCTCATCGCAACTGCGGCGGCGCTCAATAACGCACAGGCCACGCCCATCCGCGCAAAACGCGGGAGAATGCGATTTCGATAATTTTTCAAGGGATGCGTTCCAGTCACGATAGATTGATGCTTCCAGCCTTCCCGGAACGATCATCATTGATGGCCGCTCCGGAAAACTTGAAGACGGGCATCGGTGCGCTGATGCCCTTCGCAATCGTCAAAGCGATCAGCGCGCCGTTTCGCGTCCGACAATCGCTTCGGGACTGAGCTCCCGGTTCTTCAACGGTTCGCTCATGACGCCATAACCGCCCTCGATCGCATCGTTCACCAGGGCATACATCCCCTTGTTGAAGTCGAACACGACGTTCTTGACGATATAGGGAGCCTTGACGTCATACATCTGAATCATTGCATTGAAGATCGAGCGATATAGCTGACCGTTCTGGTCGTAAGCGTCATAGAGCATGGCGCCATAGCTATCCTCGTCGATGTAATACGTCCGCTTGGTATAGACGTGACGGAAGCCCGGCTTGAGCGTCGCCTCTACCTCCCAGACTCGGTGCAGCTCCCAGCGCCAGCAAGCCGGATTCGGGTGCTTCTCCATGAACTGCTCCTGAACACCGCAGCCAAAGTAGAGCTTGTAGGCGTTGTAGGGAACATACATCTCCTTCTTGCCGACAAGCTTGAAGTCGAAGCGATCCATCTGACCTGAGAACACAAACAACTCGTCGAACAGTGTCACGCCCCCCATGCTCGAAACGGGAGTGTCATAGGAGAACTCGGGCGCAAGTTTGATACGGCGCTGGCCCGGCGTGTAGCTCCAGGCACGGCGTGGCTTCTCGGTCGGATCAAGAAAATCCATCAGACCGGTCAGTTCGCCCGCTTTGCGGATCGGAGCCTGAGTCACGGAATAGGTCCGCCAGAACATCTGCGGATCGCGCCCATCAAGATCGTCCTGATAGTACGGATGCTCCTCAAGGGTTTTCTGCTGAGCCGTCATCACAGCCTTGCCGTTGGAATCGACCACCCAGGAGCGCGACGACTTTGTGGTTGTTTCCGCCTTGTAACGCAGCAGCAGGTTCCACATCACTTCGTTACCGGTCTTCGGAATCGCGAAAGGCAGACCTCCCCGGCACGCAGGATCGACCGCGAGACCGTCCTTGAGTGTGTTGCAGGTCGTCGCATTGCGCACGGTCGCGGCCAGCACCTTGTCGGGCACGGCTGCGCTTCGATGTGTAGGGTACACATCCATGTAGAACGACGGATTCTTCTTGAGAATTTCGCGCTGACCCGCGCTCAGCTTTTCCGCGTACTGGTCGACATTCTTGCCGTCAATACGCAGCACGGGCTTTTCGTCGCGGTAGGGATCAGCCCAGTAGCCGCTATCCGGCTTGAAATCTGCCGGCGCCGTGGTCAAGCCTCCCGTATATTCAGGGATCGTGCCTTCCTTGTTTCCCGCCTTGATGGCGCCGTACTTGGTCAGGGTCGTACCGAGCTGCTTTGCTTCATCAGCACTGACAGCAGCAAGGACCGGACTCGCCATGGCAGCGATCGCCACCCAAATTAGATGCTTCTTCTTGATCATTATTTGTCTCCTCTATACGGTCAATCAGAATGCCGTCTTGAAAGTGAATGCCAGCCAGCCGCGATCGATTGCACCGACCGAAGAATTGCTATGGGCCTGACCACCGGTAATCACCTCGCCAGATGCGCCCATCCTCGTCCTAACCGGCAGTGTGCGATCAGAGTAAAGCAAGGAGAACTCGTACTTCGATGCGTAGTTCATGGTCGCACCGATCGACCAGCGAAGCTCGCCCTCCGTGCCACCGCCTGAGGTCGGCGAATTGCCGGACAACCCGTAGCTCAAACTCACAGGCACCGTCAGATCCCATGAAGGCAGAATGTTCAGGTACTGCGGAGAAAACTTGAGCGCGATCTGGGTCGCATCACGAGTGGAACAGCCATCACGTTCGTTTCCCGACCCAGCCACACCGGTGCGACTGTCGACGCAGGTGCTGGAACCGACGGAACGATAGAGTTGCTCGTTCTTCGTAACCTTGTCCAGTCGGTTATAGGCAATCTCGGCAATCAGTGAGCCAGTATCCCAGAATGCCGTTTTCGGCAGCATGTAGATTCCGTTCAGCACTGCATGCCAGGTGTCGCCGCGTGCGCCAGTATCAAGGGTATGCGATGAAGGCGTGTTGAGTGCCCCATTTACGCGATAGGAGAGCTCTGCACCCACGCTCACACCGCCGATCACTCGTGCGAAACTCACGCCATACATCTCGACGTCTTCGGGGTAAAGGAAGCGGGCCTTGGTCGGCAGAAAGCTCGGCCCGAAAGGAACAAAGCTGGAAAGCTGCACTCCGAGCTCCGGCGAGTAGTCGTCGAACTTGCGGTAATAGGCGCCGAAGGTCGACTCCAGCGGCTCATAGTTCCAGCGCGCGCCAACACCCCAGTTACCAGACTGCTTGGGCTTCTTGGCGTCGATAATCGTGGCCTTGAAGTCCCCCGGAATCGGGAAGGCAAGGAAGTCGGAACTCGGCGCAGTATCCGCGCCCATCAGGTAGGTTCCGGCATGCGGAACGCGCGTCGGCTCCCATTCGTAGAAGTACTGACCCATCAGCGTCACGCTGTCAGTCACCACGGCATTCACCGATACCTGACCAATCGGAAGGAATACCTCCTTCGTCTCAATACCCGGGTTCGAAACGGCCTTTACACCATCAACCGGCGATTGCGAGTAGGAAATCGCATGTGCCCCCAACAGCAAGCCCTCACCCCAGACGTTGGTCTGACGGCCAACCTTGATATTTACCGGGATATCACCGAGGTAGAAGTTGGACCAGACAAAGGCATCGAGCAATTCGCCCGACGGACCATTGACGTAGCGCTTGACCGTGCTGTTATAACGACTATCCCGGTAAGCCGTTGCCGTTCCGGTAGGCGCAGTCACCTTGTCGTCGTCGTAGGCCTGGTCATACCAGGCAGCGCCACTGACCCGCGCACCAAACTCCCCGCGGTAATTTAGGTCGATTTCCGTGAACAGATCGATACGGTTGGTCACCATATCGCCGCGCCCGAACTTCGCATCACCCTCGTCGTAGATCGCGTTGCGCATCAGACGCGAATCCCGATCTTCCATACGAACGCCGGCGGTATAACGAATCGTGTTGTCGAAGCGCATCTTGAGGTCATCGTTTCCGGTGTCTATCTCAAATGCAAGCGCCTGCCCGCCAAAAGCAAGCGCAATCGCAGCAGCAACGCCATGCAGCACGTAACGTCGGCCCGTCGTTTCGTTCCTGTTGATCATGAATCTGTCTCCTCTCGTTATTACGATCCGGGTCGCCCGTCTATCGGATCGTTTTTGCCTGCCTCAAGCACCCTTGCCAGCTACGCATCAGGTTCGGAATGCGCGTCCGAACAATACTTTTGTACGGTTTCTGAATTGTAATCCCATTTCTGTTTAAATTCTACCACCGGATTTTGTTTCTAATGCCAGAATTTTGACTGAGTCAGATGCACCTGAGGATCGGAACACAAACTCGAAGCCCCCCGCCCGTCTCCATTTCTCACGCTAACCGGACCCCAAACATCGCTGCCGGCGAGCTTCACGTGTGCAATGGATCACAGATCCGATGCGTGTTCGGCACGTCTTTTGACCGCTTCGGTGAACTCGCGCTTTAGCGTTGGGTAATAAGCAATCTGACCCTGCAGACCACCGGCAATGTCTATCGATGCCGCACTGATGAAACTTGCATAATCACTGGAAAGAAAAAGCGCCATCCCCGCTACATCCTCTGGCTTTCCGAACCGGCCCAGAGGAACGACCTTGAGGACCATCTCATCGAACTCTTCCCGCGATACGCCCGGCCCGGCTTCCTGGAAATGACGGTCCCACTGGCCGGTGTCAATCCATCCCATGTTGAGCGAATTGACCAGGATGTTGTCCTTGGCAAGGGACATGCCTAGAGACTTCGAAAGCGCCACGCATGAGGCGCGGTTGATGACAGAAGGGATGCCGTCAGGTGTGGGAATCACACCTGCCAATGCATTTATTTCCACGATGCGCCCCCAGCGCTGCTTGCGCATGTGGGGCACTACTGCCTGAACGAAGCGGAAGTGCCCCATCTGCAGGATGTTCGCGTGCTCGAGGATCATTTCGGGAGTGAGCGTATCGAGATTGCCGCCTCGGCCCTGGCCGGCATTGTTGATCAGGACGTCGACCCCGCCCCATTCCGCCGCCACTTCATCAACAAAGGCCTTCACTCCCAGCGTATCGGTAACATCCACTGCACGGGCGATCACCGACTTTGTTTTCAGGGCCAATTCGTGTCCCACTTCCTCAACGGCAACAGCGGTTCTCGCACAGATCGCAACCCGAGCCCCTTCTGCTGCAAAAGCACGTGCGATTGCACGTCCAATGCCACGCGATGCTCCGGTGACGATCACTCTCTTGTCGCTCAGATCAATATGCATGACCCGTTTCCTCCGTTACTGGCCCCTGTGGAAGTACGAACTGACTGTCGTTGCATACAATCAATCCGATGCGTGGCACTTTTCCCGCAGCGGGCTGATGGGAAAAACGCCTAAAGGCGCTCAATAAGCGTCGCCGTGCCCATACCACCCGCGCAGCAGATCGCCTGCAAACCGTATCGCCCGCCACGACGTTCGAGTTCATGCAACATCGAGGTCATGATTCGGGCACCGCTCGCACCAAGGGGATGCCCCAGGGCAATGGCCCCACCGTTTACATTCAACTTGTGGTGAGGCACCCCAAGCTCCTTCATCCAGATCATGGGCACAGGTGCGAAAGCTTCATTCACTTCGAAGAGCTCAACCTCATCGACTGAGACCTCAGCCATGCTCAGAACCTTGCGGGTTGCGCCGATGGGCCCCGTCAGCATCAGCGTCGGATCGGAGCCTACAGTGGTGAATGCCCTGATTCGCGCGCGCGGTTTCACCTTCAGGCGTTTCACCGCATCACCGGACATCAGCAAAAGAACAGCGGCGCCATCGGAGATCTGAGAAGAGTTTCCCGCAGTCAACTTGCCGTCTTCCCGGAAGCTGCTCTTGAGCGTTGAAAGCTTCTCGGGACGGGTTGCAGGCCGGATCGTTTCATCCGCGTCGAAAACATCAGGTGTGGGCTCGGCATACATACGCTCCTTGAGCGCACTGACCGGCACCGGAACAATTTCATGACGGAAATACCCCGCTTCGGCTGCTGCGGCTGCTCGACGATGGCTCTCGACCGAGAAAGCGTCGAGCGCCTCCCGGCTGAGCGACCACTTGTCGGCAATACGTTCTGCAGCCTCGCCCTGACTCGTCAGCTCATACCTCTCGGATGCCATCCAGCCAAAAGCTTCGCCATAGATCTCGCGGTTGCCACCCATGCGTACCCGACTCATGTTTTCGGCACCGCCTGCGACAACCACTTGCGCGGAGCCCGACGCAATCAGGCCGGCTGCGACATGGACCGCCACTTCACCAGAGCCACATTTGCGATCGATCGTGAGCCCGGGGATCGTTGCCGGCCAACCAGCCCCGAGCAAGGAAGTCCGCGCGATATTTGCCGACTGCTCACCTACCTGTGTGACACACCCGAAAATGACGTCATCCACTTCAGCGGCAGTAATTCCGGCGCGCTCGACAAGCGCATTCAGGACGTGCGCGCCCAAGTGGTCTGCCCTTACAGCCGCCAGGCTCCCGTTGTACTTTCCAACTGGCGTGCGGACCGCATCAACGATGAAGATATCGCTCATAGGTTACTCGCCCTCAAACCTGAACCAAGGACTCGCTGTCCTTTGTCGTCGTACTTGTAGACGCCATGACCCGTCTTGCGTCCATAGCGCCCTGCCGCCACCATCTTGATGATCAGTGGGCACGGACGGAATTTCTCGCCCAAAGTCGAATGCAAGTAGCGCAGCACCGCAAGTCGTGTGTCCCAACCGGTCAGATCGCCAAGCTCAAGTGGCCCCATTGGATGGTTGAACCCCATTCGCAGCGCAGTATCGATATCTTCGGCGCTGGCGGTACCCTCCTGCAGCATCCACATCGCCTCATTACCCAGCATCGCTGACATGCGGCTAGTGGTCAGGCCCGGAGATTCGTTGACCAGGATGGAGGTTTTCCCAATCGCATCGCACCACGCACGGCTGGCGGCTACTGTTGCCTCGTCAGTGGCGATGCCGAGAACCAGCTCGACCAACTTCATCTTGTGCACTGGATTGAAGAAGTGCATGCCGATGACCCGCTCCGGCGTGACGACCGAAGCGGCAATCTCGGTCACGCTTAACGCAGACGTATTGGTAGCGATCACAGCGGCCTCGTGCAGTACGGGCACCGCCTCGGCGAAAACCGCTTTCTTGATAGCCAGGTTCTCCGACACGGTCTCAACCAGCAGCTTTGCCCCCTCTGCGCCCTGCTTCAGTATCGTGCATGTCGTCAATCGCGCCTTTGCAGCAGCAGCGTCGGCATCGGTGATTTTGCCCAGTTTTACTCCGCTATCGAGAATGCCATGGATCGATTTCTGTGCCTTGGCGAGCGCCTCTTCACTGGTATCGACCAAGCGCGTCTCAAAGCCGCTGCTGGCAAAAGCATGAGCAATTCCGGTACCCATCAGGCCCGCCCCGACTACTACAACCTTGTCATTCAAGTCGACCATTTCGGCTTTCTCCTCAAGCGTCGGCACGTGGCCCGACGATGTTGGTTATCGTGCCAATTCCCTCCACACCCGCCTCGACGACGTCTCCGGGATTGAGGAAGCGGCCCGTGCCCTGCCCGACGCCAGCCGGTGATCCGGTAAACAGAATGTCCCCAGGAGCAAAGCTCGAGCGCATCTGCACAAAGGTCACCAGTTGCGCAACATCCCAGGTCATTTCAGAGGTGTGACCGTCCTGCCGCGTCTCGCCATTGACCTTCAGAGTCAGCCGCAGCTTCGGACTTCCTTGCGGAAACTCGTCACGGGTCACAATCCAGGGTCCGACACCTGTCGTTTTGTCCTGACTCTTGGCCGCAAAGAGGTCCATACCGATGCCCGGTGGCCCGCTGCGTTGTAAGTCCCGCGCTGAAACGTCGTTTCCAACCGCGTATCCGAGCACCGCAGCCAAGGGATCTGTGCCGCTGGGCGTGTCACCAACCACAACGACCAACTCGACCTCGTGATCAAGCTCTCGCGTCAACGGTGGATAGCGAATCGGGTCGTTTGCGCCTATCAGCGCACCATAAGCCTTGAGAAAGGCCACAGGCTGAGGGGGCGACTTGAGGCCGAAGTCATCCGCGAGATGCTTGGCGTAATTCGCACCAGCCACTACGACACGATTCACCGGCTCCACGGGAGGCAACAGACGAACAGCATCTAACGGGCAGTTCTGGCCGGTGAGCGGGAGCGCCGCTCGGCCGGCATCAGCCTGCCCCGCCGCAATCGCCCGCGTCAGCGCCGGTCCCCATTCATTGAAGCTCCCGGCGATGGGCAACAGCTTCTGGCCCTCGCCGACGAGCGCCCAGAATGGCGCACCGCCATTCACTCCGGGAGCACACGCACGGGCGAGCTTCATGCCGTCACCAAAGACTTGGCGACCGCGCCAACGCTTGCCGGATCAAGGTGCAAGAGTTCGCAGGCATTCTTCCAGCGAATACGTTGCAGATCATCGTCAGACAGACGCAAGCCCTCGGTCAGATCATGCCGAACAGCATCGCTGCCGCCGAAGTTCGAGCCGTAGAGAATGCGATCCGCACCGATCACGTCAATCAAGGCCTGACGCATCGGCAGTTCGTGGAGTTCGACGTCGAAATAGAAATTGCGCAGGTAGTCGAGGACCGGTTTCTTGTTGTGATGGGTATCAAGGTTGGGGTTCGTTTGCGCGAGACGTCCAAGCTGATAGGGTACAAAACCACCACCATGCGTGATGTAGACCTTCAGGTTCGGGAAGCGGTCAAACACGCCACCATTGACTAGATACCAGAACGCCTTGGTCTCGTCGTAGTTCATGCCGACAATCGCGGTCGTTTCGTAGCGGTCGGTATTGGCCTTCTTGCCCCAGGTCACTGACTGGTTATAGCCATGAATGAACATGGGCAGGTCGAGATCGCACAGCGCCTCCCAAACCGGATCCATCTCGGGCGAATCGAACTCAAGCCCGCCAAAGTTTGAGCCGCCCGCTCCGAGCCCCTTGGCACCAAGCTGCGTACACGCGCGACGAATCTCGGCTGCTGCCACCTTTGGGTCTTGAAGCGGTGCCTGCGCCCAGAACATCAGGCGGTCCGGCGCGCCCGAGCAGTATTCCGCGAGAACGTCATTCGCCTTGCGCGAGAATCGAGTCGCGTACTCGAGTTCCGTCCAGTACATGTAGCAGTGCGAAGGTACGGACAGCACCTGCGCATTCTGACCCGCGGCATCCATGCCTGCGAGGCGCACCTTCGGATCGCGCCAGCGTGCCATGTATTCCTGAACGTTCAGCGCGTTGCCCTCGGCCTTGGCCTTGCGCAAAGCAGCTTTGCGTTCAGGCGCCCCAAGCGTGAGCACCCAGTCGCCGACACGCAGCTTGATGTCGCCATCCGGCTGCGATTCAAATGCGGGGCCCCAGTAGGGATCTTGGTCGTAGTAATCGGGATGGGGTGCATGTGCGTGAAGATCGATCAGCATTGGAGTCTCCTTGTGCCGTGTTGTGGGCCCGGCGAGCGCCGCATTCGCGGACAAGGGACAGCCGTTGTCTCAGCGGGTGGCCGCTAGACGCTGTTAGTTGTCTCCTGCCTGCGACACTCGTGCGGTGTCTGTGAATCGATGAAAGTCATCATGCCAAACATAAACAGTTTTTGCAATTCTGTTTAATGTTTTTATTCACTAGTCAGGAAAATCACTCCAGTCACAACTGCAGAGATTACTTCGGGGCGAAGCCGGCGCTCTCGATCGATGGCATCACCAGAGAACGTACAAGACGCTCGATCCGATCTGTTCCCTCACTGACTCGGTTGTGAGGCACAAGTTGTTCGCTCAGGACGTAGCGGATCAGCATCTCGCAGACCAGTTCGCGATCGATGCGAACTCCGAGTTGCACGTCCCAAGAATCGAAGACCACGCGAAGAACATCCTGAAGACGGACGAGAGAATCATTGAAAATGCGCTGAAAGAAACGCAGGGTATATTCGGGCGCAGCCAGTAGCAGTTGACGTGCCTGCCCGTGAGCCACGTAGTTCTCAAGGTAGGCAATCAGAGCTCGAAAGCGCTCATCGGGGTCATTCAGATGCTCTGTTGCGGCCAGCATGGACTGATGAAAACCCTCACGCTTGTGACGCGAAAAGGCATCCAGGAGGTCGTCCTGTGACGAGAAGTAGCGGTAAAACGTACCGCGAGATACACCAGCACGTTCACACACCTCAATAATTGAAATGCGCTCCGCGCCTCCACTCAGCACAACCGCTTCGGTCGCTGCCAGTATTCGGCTGACAGTTGCATCCGAGCGCCGATTACGGGTGATTCGCTCTCCATCCCGTCGAACGGGCTCATTCATGGTCTTACCTCCCGGAACTTCAGGTCGCACGTCACGCTGCCGGTGATGGTTTGAATCAGGTCTCGCGGACAGGCACGTCTGCGGGTCTCGAGTTGTACCCGGGCAAGTGCAAGCCACCGTCGACGTGGATTGCTTCACCAGTGACATAGCGGGAGAGATTCGACGAAAGAAAAACCACGACCGGGCCGATATCGTCTTCGGGGTCACCGCAGCGACCTAGCGGACGCATTGCAGCAGCGCGCTCGGCGAAGCCTGGATTCTCGGCAGCCAGCTTGTGGAATGTCGCCCCCATTGCGGTTGGTGCGATGGCATTCACGGTGATGTTAAAGCGCCCCCATTCAGCTGCGGCACTCCTGGTAAGGCCGAGAATTCCCGCCTTTGCAGTGTTGTAATCGGCATGGAGCCAGGCACCGATCTCTGTATCGATCGAATAGAAATTCACGATCTTGCCGCCACCGCGATTGCGCATGTGCGGCATGGCCGCCTGCATTGCCCACCATGACGCCTTGATCGTTGAGGTCAAGGTCTGCTCAAGCATCTCGTCAGTCTTGTCCTCAAAGCGGACATTGGGCGTCGGCACAAATGCATTATTGATCAGGATATCAAGGCCACCGAAATGCCGCACCGCGGCGTCCACTGCAGCCAGAACCGATGCCTTCTCCATCACGTCCGTCCGAACGAACAATGACCGCCCGCCAAGTGACTCAAGCTCCAGCGCCACCTCGGCACCGCTTTTCTCGTCAATCTCGGCAATCACCACGGCTGCGCCTTCCCGCGCGAAACGGCGGGCAACGCCGCGTCCAATGCCGCCGCCTGCGCCGGTGATCAGCGCAACCTTGTTCGTCAGCAAGCCCATTGTCGCCTCCAATTTTTGTTAAACACTATTGATGTTATTGTACACATTAAAACAACAAACACACCCCCAACAGGAACCGAGAACATGCTTTGCTTCAGACGACGCATACAGATCAATGCTCGCCGCTCGCCCAAAGGTGGAGAGGTGCGCGCGGTGCTCGAAGATGACTTCCATCACTTCCGGGTCGCCCTGATCCACCACAACGGCATCGTCGAGAAAATCAGCGCGGAAGCACCACGTCATCCGTTCAGCGCCTGTCCAGAAGCGTCTGCCGCGCTTGCCGGACTCGTCGGCATGGTGCTGAACCCGATAGCGAACTCAGTCAGCCGCCATACCGACGCCAGCCTGCAGTGCACGCACATGTTCGACTTGGCCGGGCTTGCGATCGCACTGGCCGCGCGCGGCCATGACTACAGGGGTTACGAGATTGAGGTTCCGCGTTACAAGAACGGCGAAACCCAGGCTAGGCTTGCGCGCGACGACGGCTTACAGCTCAAGTGGGTCATTCACAATTCATGCATCCTCAGCCCCGCCCCCTACACTGGGGTGAGCATTCGCGAAGGGATGGCTCGCTGGGCACTCAGCACACTTCCAGCCGACGAATCGGAAGCAGCGCTGGTACTTCGCCGCTGTGCAATCATCTCGCTTGGGCGAAACAAGGACATTGATCAGGAAGTGCATGCACGACCGAGCGGCCGCTGTTACGCCCAACAGCCTGAACGCGCCCAACAGGCAATCCGCATCGTGGGCTCGACTTGGGACTTCAGTGAGCGGCGCTGGGCACTTTGCCAAGACGACAGCGAATGGCTTCAACGCTTTTCCGGATGAATGAGGCCACTCACATCACCTACACCGCATGTCGCACATATCCGACAAGCAATGCTTCCGGGCACTTCTGTCGGCTGACCGTGCCCTCTGATCAAGAGCTGACCAACCGACATTGCAATCAGTGGCCAACCCAGCCCTGGAGATGACGTGAGCGCCGCAGTCAGACCCCGCACTCACGCCGCCACGACGCTACATTGCGAGAATCCAGTCAATCAGCGCCTTAGCCTCATCTGCACTGACGCTCTGGCGTACGCTGGGGGGTGGCATCTTCTTGGTACCCCAGTGATATCCACCGGCACTGGGCGATCCTTTCAATACCGTGCTCACCAGCATGGCCTCGGCTCTTTCGTTACCCTTGTACTTGTTCGCGATGCTGGCGAAAGCAGGACCGATCGCATCCTTGTCGAGCGCATGACAACTCATGCACTCCTTCTCTTTTGCAAGTGTTTCAACGTCCCCGGCCCACGCCGGCATTGCCAGCACTCCGAAGAATGCAGCGGACACAATTACTTTCTTCATGACAATCTCCTCAATTGGTACATACACGCGGTCAGGACGGCGGCACTCCACGAACCGCCTCGCCCGCTTGATGACGGCTTGCCGCTGGAGTAAGCCGTCGAATCCGAATTTCAGCGGCGGTTCTCCGCCTCCCACGTTTTCAGGTCGAACCCCTGAGCCGCCGCAACGACGGGCGTGAGCGCCGGTGGCCGCGCGAGGATCTTGCGGGCATAAATGTGATCGCCTGGACGATTGCAGGACTCGACAGCGATCAACTCTTCGCCGCGAAAACAAAGCACGGACATCTGCTGCGCACCGGCATCACCGAGCACCACATAGTTGTCGGCACCGATCGACAAACCCGCTATCTGCAGTTTCAGTGCGCCCTGGTCAGTCCAGAACCATGGCAGCGCGACATACGGCGCGGCCTTCCCCATCAGACGGGCTACGATCGACTTGCCCTGGTCAACAGCGTTCTGTACCGACTCCAGGCGGGTATATCGCTCGCCGTTCTGCACGCACGGAAAGGCGGCCACATCACCCAGGGCCGAGATCGCCGGATCAGACGTCAGCAGTGCCGAATTCACCCGGATTCCGTTATCGACATCCAGACCTGCCTCAAGCGCGAGCTGTACGTTCGGAATAACGCCGATGCCATAAACCACCAAATCGGCCACCAGGCGGCGACCATCCGTGGTCGTGACAGAAGTGACCTGCCCCGCTTCACCTTCGAGTGCAACAACACCGCAGCGGAAATTGAAATGAACGCCCCACGATTCATGGGCGGAGCGGAAAAGATCTGACATCTGTGGAGACACCGCACGCGCCATTGGGCGGTCACCGAGTTCCAGCACCTCTACTGCCGCGCCGCCAGCAGCAGCGACAGCTGCAAACTCAAGGCCGATAAACCCAGCACCGATCACGACGACATGCTTCGCAGCTTTCACCAGCGGTGAGAGTGCGTCGGCGTCAGCCTTTGTTTTTACACCATACACACCCGCGAGTTCTGCACCAGGAATGTTCAGAGGGCGGTTGTGAGCCCCCGTTGCCAGCACCAGATGATCGTAGTCAAGCACGCCCCCCGAGGTAAGCAGAACGCGCCGGTTCGTGCGATCGATCGCATGTGCATGGTCATGAATGAGCTCGACTCGCTGCTCCGCATAGAAAGTCGCGGGGCGGAAAAGCATCGCACTCTCACCAATCTTGCCAAGCAGATAGGCTTTTGACAGCGGCGGTCGCTGATAAGGAAGGCCTTCCTCGTCATTGAGTAGCACGATGCGACCGGTGAATCCCTCCTGACGAAGGGATATGGCAACCTGCACACCGCCATGGCCAGCCCCCACAATCACGACTGATTTAATTGACATGTTCCTGCCTCCAGTTTTTTGTTCTTGTTCGACCGCCAACTCAGAACTGCGCTGCTGGAAGATGTAATGTCAGTCCATCCATTCCTTCGGTCAGTACCAGCTGACAACTCAGACGGCTGTTTGGACGACGTTCCGGAACGATGTCGAGCATCGCATCCTCGGTTTCCTGAACTGGCGGGAAGCGGTCCATCCACGCTTCGTCGAGGTAGGCATGGCAGGTTGCACAGGCGCAGGCACCGCCGCAATCAGCCGACATGCTGGATATTCCGGCAAAGGTCACTGCTTGCATGACCGACTGACCGACGTCTGCAGAAAGTTGATGTGCAATCCCGTTGTGTTCAATCACATTGATGGTAGGCATCGTGGTTCTCCGATTTGGTGACAGGAATGAGTTCAGGCCTTCGCCGCTTCGGGTTGAAGCTCGTACAGAGGGCTACGCCCGAGCGCTAGCAACAACACGGCACCCAATAGCGAGGCGGCAGTGCAATAAACCAGCATTGCCGAATAGGTACTGGTGAGGTTGAGCATCGCTGCAAACAGCAAAGGGGCTGCTGCCGAAGCCACGGTAATCAGGCCCTGATGCAGGCCGAACAGACGACCGTACTCTCTGAGACCGAAGTATCGTGCGATGAGGAATGCGGCAATATCGAACTCGGCACCTGCACCAAGTCCGATGAGCGCTGCGGCAACGCTCAGCATTCCAAGTTCGGTTTGTCCCGACAGAAAGATCAGACAGCCGACAGCAGGCAGCGACAGACTGATCGCTGCCACACCGGGCGGCCACAAGCGGTCGAGCAGATAGCCCACCACGAGCCGGCCCAATATGAGCGACACGCCGAAATAGCCGAACACGACGGCGGCATCTGCAGCAGAGAGCCCTTTATCGCGCAGCATCGGAACGGTACTGGTAACCAGGCCGACCACTGCCGACACGACCAGCGAGAGCGCCACGTTGCAGATCCAGAAGCGAGGCGACGCCAAGCCTTCCGCAAAGCTCATGCCGGTGATCAGAAGCCGCGGGCCAGCGTCGGACAATGGCTCTTGATCCCTGCCGTGTGCCGCCTTGTCCACGACGGCCGGCAATCGAAACCACCACAGCGTCAGCGGAATCCCGACGAATACGTTGAGCAACGCGAGAATCACGAAGGCTGCACGCCAATCCCAGGCGTCCACGCCCCAACTAAGCAGCCGCGGTACCAAGGCAGCGGTGATACCCGTGCCAGAGAGGCCGATCGCCAGCGCCAGACCCCGGTTGCGGTGAAACCACAGATTGAGCAGTTGCGTCCAGGTCACTGCCAGCGCCCCCATGCCAATGATCGGTAACATGAAGAACGCGAAATAGAGCGACCAGATAGACCCTCCAATCAAGGTCGTCGCCAGGTAGCCCAGCGCCATCGACAGCAGCGAAAGCACCGTGACGCGCTTCATGCCGAAACGCATGTTGAGCCAGCCCACCAGTTGCAAACCAATGACTGCGCCGCCAAAAAGGAAGGTAATGGCCGCCTGAAGGCTGCTGCGCTGCCAGCCAAACGCCTGCTCAAGTGGAATCACCAGCACGCCAAAACCGTAGAGCAGGGCCGCATTGATACTGATCGCAACGCCCACCACAGACAGGGCGACGATCTGCCAACCCTGCCTGAACTCATCGAGGTTGATTGCCGCGCGGTTTGCACCTGCTGTCATTGCCCTGCTCCCCTCGCGCTGACTGCGGGCGCCGCTGGACACTCCATGAAAGCGCCCGCCCTCATTACAGGAAAATCGCCAAGTTGGGCGTGCCGAGCACCGCCTGATCGAGGATCACCTCACGACGGGCAAGTTTGAAGCTGGAACCGTCAGCTCTGAGAACATCGTGCCGTTCGCCACTGATGAGGTCCATGTCGGGCGAGTCGAAACGGCTGCGCGTCATCAACAGATTGCTGATCACTTCGAACTCTTCGCTCTCTGCGGTCGCAAAAACCTGCACGTTGCCGACAATCCGGCGGGTGCGTGACGGAGGATCCTCCGCCCACGCGCTCCGGGTCTCGGTGAGCCGCATGATGCGCCCCATGATCGAGCGGTAATTGTCGTGATAGTGCTGGACAGTGCGGATGATCGACTGCGCCTGCTGCGACATCGGACGAGTCTGGCGCAGCGGTGCGGTGTAGACGAGGTCTGTCGCGAGGATTGATCCCCACTCCTTAAGTCGGATCGAGTCGAGCAGCGCGGCCTCCTGATAGAGGAAGCTGACGATGCGGTTATAGGTCTCGCTCCCGTACGGAACGGATTCGCCACGCGTGGGGGCGGTGTTTTCAGCTTCGTGTTGTGCAGCGTTCATGTCTGGCTCCTAGGAATTCGTCTGGTTCAGGTGCGGGCGTTCATCAGCTCATTCCAGTACAACCACCAGTGCCACTGGGTGTCGTCCTTCGTGAAGCCCTCATTGACGATGCCGGGACCCGGCCAGCCTTTCGGCGCACCCGTCTCATACACAGCCTGATACTTGAGCGTAGAGCGCCGTCCGCGCGCACCCTTTGCCGCCAGAGTCATGTGCGGCCAAGTGTCGGAGTCATCCTGCTCGACCATGCCAGACGTACCGAAGAGCTGAATGCTCTGCATCAGCATCTTCTCCTTCAGTTCGGCAGGCGCATCCTTCTCTGCCAGCACCCAGTTCACGAACTCAAGCTGATCGGGCCCCTTCGGTACATAGGCATGCAACAGGGTGAGACCGAGTACCGTTCCGTCTGCCTGGGGGATGTACACGAAAGCAAACAGCACATTGGGGAAAATCCCGCCAACCTGAGGTGGCATCGACACCACGACCTCAAGTTGCTCCTTACTCAGTCGCTTCATCAGCTGCGGCAGCATTTCGCGCGTTACACCAGGCGGCGGAAGTGCCTCGAGCTTTTGCTCCACGCTCAGCTCCGCCGGATCGAGTCCGGTGAGTTTCTTGATCTTGCGGCCGAGATCGATGCATCGCAGTGCATGTCCGTGTGGCGAGCTGACCTCTACCCCATACATCTCGGGAGAAAGATCGGCACTGCCGCCATCGCCGCTCTTGGAATAGTTGCCAACCTCACCCAACCAGCGGTGCAGGGTGAGCGTGTGGTATCCGTCTGCAGCAGACTGCTCACCAGCAGCTTTCCAGTTGGCTCTTACGATAAAGCGCTGCGGTGGGCCGAGCACCTCAAGACCGTTGTCGCTGCGCTCAAACAGCGTGTCGAAATACCATTTGGCATCGCCAAGGAACTCATCGAAGGACGGACCTTCGATATCCCACGTCGCAAAGATGATTCCGCCATACAACGCGACGCGTGCCTGGGGCAGACCGAGCTCCTCCTTGGGCATCATGCGGCCGTGCATGCACTCCTTCTCGACCGGCGCACCGATGAACTCGCCGTTTGGCCGGAACGCCCAGCCATGGTAAATGCACTTGTGAATCTGGGTATTACCCGCGTCGACGGTGGAGATACGCATGCCCCGGTGCGGACAGACGTTGAGCGAGACATGAATTGCGCCATCCTTTGCCCGCGCAACGATCACGGAATCGGACCCCATGTCACGAACGATGAAGTCTCCGGATGCCGGAATCTCCGACTCATGGCCAAGCAACAGCCAAGTCCTGCCAAAGACGCGATCCATCTCCAGTTGATAGATCTCAGGATCGGACAATGCACGCATCTGAACTTCGCGCGTGGGTACGCTAACGAGATCCTCCAAACGGGTGCCATCCGCCAGCGTATAGCCTGCGTTACTTGACATTGATATCTCCTCTCAGGGTTAGAGACCGCCACAAGGACGGGATCGACTCATCAGGCCTTTCCGGCCACTTTTACTTGTCTGTCCGGATCACGCCGGGTACGCATGAATTGCGTTCAACTCAGGGGGACGGCTGTGGGAAGTCAGGGTCGCGTTACGCGAGTGCGCAGGACACCGATACCCTCAACCTCAAGCTCGACCACATCATTGGGTTTCAGATAGCGCAGATGCTCAAGTCCACACCCGTTTCCGACGGTGCCAGATCCGAGAACCTCGCCCGGGTACAGGGTTTCCGAGCGGGAGATATGCGCGATCACATCCTCGAACGTCCAACGCATGTCGCGCGTCGTCCCCCTGCCCCACTCTTCGCCGTTTACTCGCGCAATCATGGTCAGGTCATAGGGATCAGGCAGTTCGTCGGCCGTTACGAGGCAGGGCCCCATCACGTTTCCGGTATCAAAGTCCTTGCTCTTGGCGGGCCCGAGCATTCCGGGCATCTCCAATGCCTGAGCATCGCGGGCACTCATGTCATTGAAGATCGTGTAGCCAACAATGTAGTCACGCGCCATCTCGCGCGGCACATCCTTCGCTTTGCGCCCGATGTAGCAAGCGAACTCAAGCTCGAAGTCCATCGCCTTGCTGTACGACGGCCAGATCACTTCATCATCCGGCCCGATCACGGCGAAGCGATTGCATTTGTAATAGATCGGCTGGCGGTTAAAGGTGTCGATGACGCGCTCGTCCGCACGCGTGTTCATCTGCCTCAAGGCCTCTTCCGGATCCGGCAGATGTGCCACCCTGGACCGCCGAGCGGCAGCAAAGGCTTGCTTCAGATGCAGTTCGAAACATGAACAGTCGCGCATCTGCGGTGGCGGCTGAATCGGTGCACAAAGTTTCACCGTGTTGCGTGGAATGACCGCCTCAGTCGGGGCACGCGTAACGAGCGCGCGTGCCGCAGCCAGTGCTTCGCTGCCGCCCTCAACCAGCGCCAGTGTGCTTCCGAACACAGGCAAGGCCGAGCCATTCAGAATGCCGCTCGCCTGCGCAAGGTCTACGATCAGCGTATCCGACTCGATCAATGCGCCTGCACGCTGATGGCCAACGGCGTCGCGAAAAGTAACCAACCTCATCTGTGTCTCCTTTTGCGAGGCCCGTACCGGGTAATCCGGTCAGGCCTTCGTTGTTGTGTCTTTGGATGATGGTGACTGCCGACCCGTTGGGGCCGTGAAAGCCTGCCTACACCCTTCCGGCCACCGGCACACTTGCGCCGGTCACGGCGGACGCATCATCCGAAAGCAGAAATGAAATCACCGCGGAGATCTTCTCCGATGGCACCCAACGGCTGAAATCCGCCTCCGGCATATCGGCTCGATTAGTTGGCGTATCGATGATGCTCGGCATCACCGCATTGACCGTGACACCGCGATCCTTGAGTTCTTCAGCAAGCGACTCGGTAAGGCGGAGTACGCCAGACTTCGATGCAGCGTACGCCGCCATACCCACATCCGCCTTGAGTGCGGCAAGTGCGCCGACATTGACGATGCGTCCGTTTCCCGTTTCGATCAGGTGAGACAGGGCTGCCCGACAGCTCACCACTGCGGTGCGCACATTCATTTCGTACATGCGATCCCATGTCTTGAGTGAGCCAGTTTCGACCGGCTCCCATGTAAAGCCGCCCGCAACATTCACGACCCCATGGATCGCACCCAATGCTTCGCGGACCTGCTCATATGCAGCAGTACAAGCAGACTCATCACCAAGATCGACGGCACCAATAGCGATAGAGACCCCAGGCGGAAGCGCACCTGCGGGCTCAACTGCGCGATCGATCAGAGCAACGCGCGCACCATCCTCGATCAAGCGACGGGCAAGTGCGCGGCCAAGCGCGCCGAACCCACCTGTTACCACAATAGAACGGCCTTCGAGTCTGCAAGTCATGTGCGTTTTCATCCTGATATGGCCCTCAACGTTCAATCTCTGAAGGCACCATTGACGAACAAACTTTAGACAGTTTTTAAACTTCTGTCTATATGTTAATGTGTGACCCTGCTTGACCACGGGTCAAACATCGACTGGACACATCCATGACTCGAAAACTTCCTGCGATTACTGCGGATAGCGCGCCGTTCTGGCAAGGCGGCGAAAGCGGGCAATTGCAGATACACAAGTGCGCAGCCTGCAATCGTTACTTCCACCCGCCCGCGCCGATCTGCCCGAGTTGCTGCAGCCGGGAGGTCGCACCTCAACCGGTTTCGGGCAAAGGCAAGGTCCTCAGTTTTACGATCAACCATCAGGCCTGGCGCCCCGACCTCGATGTCCCCTACGTGGTGGCAATTGTTGAGTTGCCTGAGCAGACGGGACTACGTTTCGTAACCAATATCGTTGGGTTGCCTCCGGAGGCCGTGCGCATCGACATGCCGGTACGCGTGCGCTTCGAACAACAAGAAGACGTATGGCTCCCCGTGTTCGAGAAGGACGAGTAATGTTTGATCGTATTTTCGAAAAAGACGTCGCAATCAGCGGCGTCGGTCAATCGGCCGTTGGGCGCCCACTTGCGCGCTCCGGGATGCAACTGACCCTGGACGCCTGCCTTGAGGCCATCGCCGATGCGGGCCTGACCCGTGACGATATTGACGGCGTCGCCTGCTGGCCGGGTGACAACAATAATGGTGATGCCTTTTCACCGGTCGGCCCCAATGCGCTGATCGGCACGCTCGGGCTCAAGGTCAATTGGTATGGCGGTGGATACGAAGGCCCCGGCCCCCTGGCAGGTGTGATCAATGGCGCCATGGCCATTGCTGCCGGGCTTTGTCGGCACGTACTGGTATTTCGCACGATCACCGAAGCCAGCCGGCGACAGGTCGACAAGAACGCCGGCGCACTCACGAACAAGACGGTGGGGCGCGACAGCAGTTTCTTCTGGCAGTGGTATACGCCGTTTAACGTGCTCTCGGCAATCAATCTGATGGCGCTCTACACCCAACGCCATTTTCATGAGTACGGCACGACTCCGGAGCAACTTGCACAGATCGCTCTGACCTGTCGCGCCAACGCTGCGCTCAATCCAAAAGCGATCTACAGAACGCCACTCAGCATGGACGACTATCTGTCCTCACGGATGATCTCCACGCCACTGCGCTTGCTCGACTGCGACGTACATTGCGATGCATCGACCGCGATCATCCTGTCGCGTGCCGACGCAGCAAAGGATGGCCCCAACCGTCCGATCCGCATCGAAGCCATGGGTGCAGCACTCCACCAGCCATGGTCATGGGATCAGATCGACCTCACCGCTACTGCAGCCCGCGATGTCGGCGAGATGATGTGGGCGCGCACCGACCTGAAGCCGTCCGATGTAGGGTCTGCACAACTCTATGACGGCTTTTCGATTCTCACGATGCTCTGGCTGGAAGGCTTGAAACTGTGCCCCCGCGGCGAAAGCGGTCGCTACGTTGAAGGCGGGCAGCGCATCGCCCGAAATGGAGAGCTACCGATCAACACCAACGGAGGACAACTCTCCGGCGGTCGCACCCACGGCCTTGGCTATGTTCACGAGGCATGCAGCCAACTATGGGGACGTGCCGGAGATCGCCAGGTCAAACCGCATAACGTTTCAGTTGTTGCTGCCGGCGGAGGCCCCCTGGGTGGAAGCCTCCTGTTGGTTAGGGAATGAACGAAGACGCCCAGACGTCTCTTCATTCATTTGCATCCGAACAAAAACACCGTGAGAGGTAAACCAACAATGAAACGCGCAACGCTTGCCGTATTACTCATTCTGTTCGCTGCCGCCACACCACAAGTGAGTTCGGCTCAGGAACCAACCTCTTCCGCAGCGGGGATCACTGAAACCTCCTCTGATGCGGTGCGTGCGCAGGCACTGCTTGCCCGTGCCGTATCACGTATTAAAGAGGTCGGCGACCGCGCGCTCGCGGAATTCGGACGGCAGGGGGAATTCACCGACAAGGAACTCTATGTTTACGTGCTCGATACCAATGGAACAATGCTCACCAGCGGCGGTTCGTCAGCGACCTTGATCGGCCGCAACCTCTCGCAGATGCGAGACGTCACGGGCAAACCGTTCTTCGCAGAGATACTGGATAAGGCGCGAACTGTTGGTTACGGAGAGGTCGACTATCGCTGGCTGAACTGGGCCGACAATTCGGTGCAGCGTAAGCATGCCTACTTCGAGAAAGTCGGGGATCGGATCCTCTCCGTCGGCTACTACATCAATCGCTCCTCACCCGAACAGACACGCGCATTTCTGGACCGCGCAGTCGAAGCCATGGAAATCGAGCCGTCAAGCGCAATCAGAGAATTCAACCGGCTCGACGGACGGTTCGTACAGGACGATTTGTATGTCTTCGTGATCGATCGGGAGAGCGGTCACTTCGTCGCTCACGGCAGCATGCCGCGCCTCGTCGGCACTGATGGGAGCGAACTACGCGATAAGGCTGGCACACCGATCATTCGTCCAATGCTTGATCAAGCCGCGCGCGACAAAAGCGGAGAACTCGACTACCTCTGGAAGAATCCCGTAACCCGCAAGACCGAACCAAAACGCACGGTTTTCAAGGTTGTGGATCGATACATCGTTGCTGTCGGCTATTTCAAGCCCTGAACGCTACAGGAAACATCCAGCCAATCCACCCACACAGCATCTTGAATCGCCTTTTCGTATCTTTCGTAGTATTCTTTATTCAGAATAAAATTCTTTAAAGAGATAAAACTGAAGATCGATTCGGTCAAACGCTGACCATGTCGAGGAGAAGCGATGAAAGAGCGAGAAGACGACGACAGTGGAACCCGCAGCACGGGCACAGTGATCGTCAAGCCGGTCGTTAATGCCATACGTATTTTGCAACACCTTACGGAGAGCGGCTCGCCGGAGCGATCGTCAGATATGGCGCGCGCACTGTCGATCAATCCAAGCACGTGCTTCAATATTCTGCGAACGCTGGCCAGTGAGGAAATGGTCACTTTCGACCCCGTGTCAAAGACGTACACCCCGGGTCTTGGTCTCGCACGACTGGTGGGGCATCTCGTCAGCCAGGGCCAGCGGCTTGATGTTGCACAGCCCTTGATGCAGGACTTCGCAGCTCGATTTCATGTCACGGTCACCCTGTGGCGACAGATGAGCAGCGAACGGATCGTCCTGGTCAAATCGGAGACAAGTCCAACCGATCTGCGTATCGACATGGCCATTGGTCAACGGCTTCCGATCCTTATGGGCGCGAGTGGGCGACTGTTTGCGGCGCACATGAAACTCGACGAGGACGCCATGCGAACCGTATTCGATCGCATGCGTTGGGCACGTCCGCTTGATTTCAGCGAATACTGCGATCAGGTTCAGCACGCGCGCGAACACGGTTGGGCAATGGACGACGGCTACTTCTCAGCTGGCATCATGGCCATCGCGGCTCCCATCCATGACCGATACGGTGAACTGTCCTTCACCATATCGGCAGTCATGTTTCGCGGTCAGTACATCGGCGACGAAGCGACGAAGATCGGCGTGGAGATACGCCGTCTGGCGGAAAAGCTTTCCAACCTCCTGATCTAGCGCTTCACCGGCCCCTCCAACACAGCCGATAAGTAGATCCATGTTCGCTCGTTGTTAAACGTGACAGTTTTCTAAATTCTGTGCATAATCTTTTCATCGATCTTGAAGATCGTGCATAGAACAGGAGACACGCCATGAGCGAACAGAACGCAAAACAACATAAAGTCATTGTTGACCGCAGCCGTTGCTGCGGATACGGCCTATGCGCCGCCTTGTGCCCCGACGTCTACAAGCTGGATGCCGACGGTATCGTCTTTCTTGAGAGTGAGTATGTGCCCGAGGGCCAGGAAGAGGCTGCCATCGAGGGAGCTGCCGCATGCCCTGCGGAAGCGATTCAGATCGAAGCCCCCGCGGACTGAACCCGGCACCACCACGCGGACTTGCACAGTTCCCTGGAGATAGCACATGAGTCGCCTTTCAGGAAAAGTTGCCCTTATCACGGGCACGGGCGGTGGCCAGGGTCGCGTCGCCGCACTACGCTTCGCGCGCGAAGGCGCCCTCGTAGTTGGTTGCGACACCGACGCTGCAGCGCACGAAGAGACCCGCCGTCTGATGAACGCAGAAGGCTTCGAGCTTCATGGAGCAGCCCCTGTCGACCTTGGCGATCATGCCCAGGCACAGGCCTGGGTCCAGTCCGCAGCAGACCAGTTCGGGCGGATCGACATCCTCTACAACAACGCTTCCGCAGCACGCTTCGCTCCGGTCGCAGACATGTCGATCGAGGATTGGCACTACACCATCCGCAACGAGATCGACCTGATCTTCTTTACCACCAAGTACGCATGGAATCACCTCGCCGTTCGCGGTGGAGTGATCCTGAACATCGCATCGACTGCGGCGTGGGCCGGTTCGAGGGTCGCCGGCATCAGCGCACACTGCGCGGCCAAAGGTGCGGTCGTGTCCTTTACCCGCCAACTCGCGGTGGAGGGCGCTCCAGTTGGCATCCGTGCGATCAGCATCAGTCCGGGCTTTGTCCGAACCCCGGGGACGGCTGCGTTCGTGGACAACCCAGTGATGCGCAAGGCCCTTCTCGACGGCGTACTACAGGATCGCCCGGGTGAGCCTGACGAGGTCGTGTCCCTCGCACTATATCTTGCATCGGACGAAGCCGGCTTCATGACGGGATCTGATCTTGTCATCGACGGAGGGCTGCTGGCGGTCTGACTGCACCGACAGCCCTCTCCCGCCCAACAGCGAATGAATGCCCTCTCGGCACAAACGAACTGAAAGCAATCAGTGCAAATCGCGGTGGAATTCGCGAGCGCAGGCTTCACAACTTAGGAGGAAGACAGCATGGACATCATCGGCATTGGCTACCTTGGTTTCGAGACCACCAAACTCGACGAGTGGCGCGATTACGGCCCCAAGGTTATGGGTTTCCAGATCGGTAACGCTCCCGAATCCGACCCTGATTCGCTCTATTTCAAGCTGGATGACCGGCGTCACAGAATCGCGCTTCATCCCGGCAAGATTGACCGAATTGCCTATATCGGCTGGGAGGCTCGCGGCAAACTGGAGTTTCATGCGGCCGTTGAGCGTTTTCGCAATCACAACATCGAGATCACTGTAGGAGACGCCGAACTCTGCGCGACACGCGGCGTAAAGGAGCTCATCCGGTTCCGCGATCCTGTTGGCTACCAGCATGAGCTGTTTTATGCGCAAAAATGGTCGCCGCGTTCCTTCGTTCCAGGTCGGCCACACGGCGGATTCGTCTGCGGTGCCCGCGGCGTCGGCCACGTGGTGCTGATCACGCCCGAATACACGCCGGAGCTTGATCACTTTCTCACCGGCATCATGGGCATGCACTGGTACGGGTCGGGGGCAGGAAAGGGCAAAACCGGGTTCTTCCGCTCAAAGCTCAACAACCAGACCAGCCATGACATCGCCTACGGTTTTGGTCCTGGTCGTGCTGGCGTGCAGCATATCGGGCTCTTTGTGAGCAACGTGCGTGATGTGGGCGAAACGTACGACCTTGTGAAGAAGCACGGACACGACATGATGATGACGCTGGGTCAGCACACTCAGGACCCGCATATGTCCTTCTATCATTTCACCCCCTCGGGTTTTGCCATCGAATGCATCACGGAGCTCGAACCGTGGCACGAAGACGGCTTTGAACTCAACCCTGAGCAGCTGTCGACATGGGGCCATGAGATTGTCGGCCCGATTCTCGGCCCCAGCGTAAAGACGCCTGAGGAGATTTTCGACCCGGAAGTTCTCGCCCTCAAGCGCTGAGCATCCGCGTCTGCAAGGACGGCCAAATCGCGCCCACGCTCACTCGGAATCCTCTCGTGCGATGACGCACATATCCATCACCGGAGTCATCGATGTACAGCCATATTCTTGTTCCCACCGATGGTACGCATCTCTCCAGCCAGACGGTTTCCCAGGCGATTGACTTCGCCCGCAGCGTGGGTGCGCGCATCACCTTTTTCTACGCTGACATCGACGCCAGTGCCTCGCTCACGGAAGATGGCGCGCTGATTCACCTGCTTGATCCGGCGCTTTACCAAGATGACTTTGGCGGTCGCGCGCGCGAGATCTTGTCAAAAGCTGAAGTCTCCGCACGTGCGAGCGAGATAGACTGCCAATGCGTTAGTCGCCCGAGCAATCGCCCACATGAGGCAATCCTCGCCGCAGCCACCGAACTAGGGTGTGACCTCATCTTCATGGCCTCGCACGGTCCGCGCAGCATTGGAGGACTGATGCTGGGATCGGAAACTTTGAAAGTTCTTGCCGCAAGCCGCGTCCCGGTGCTTGTCTCCTCCGTCGAAAAGAACGATCCAAACCCAGACATGACCAAGGTGTGCGCCATCATCAAGGACGAGCACAGAGCGATCGCGGTTGTGTCATACGGCATGCGCATGCTTGCAGGCACGCTGCGTGAAGGTGAAGCTGCAGACGTCACCCTGCTCGACTCCATGCTGAACTACCTTGGCGAGTTCCCGGCAAAACTCCATCATCCCAAGGAGGATGCCTATCTTTTCGCCGCGCTCCAGCGTCGAACCTCCGCACTCGATCCGGTTATCGCCGATCTTCAGCGACAGCACCGCGAATCCGACGGGCACCTGAGTAGCGTCAGGGAAGCGCTCGGCCGCTATGTTTCCGCGCCCGAAGAAGAGGCTAACAACCTTGCAAGCGTTGTCGACGCATTCGCCCAAGGCCAACTCAAACACATCGCAGTCGAAGAGCAGGAGATCATCCCCGGCGCACGTACGCATCTCCAGCAAGAAGACTGGAAAGAAATTTCCGCCGCATTCGGCCGCAACGGCGACCCGCGCTTCAACAACGGTGAACGCGAGTTCTATCGGCGCATTTACTCCCGAATCGCCAACATGCATCAGAGTCTGAAACGTATGGGTGCTGCCCGCCAGTGAAGGACGACAGCCCCTGGGCGCCGTTGCGGCATCCTCCATTCCGCGCGCTGTGGATCGCCGCAATCGTTGTCAATCTATCGATGTGGATGCAGAACATCGGTGCAGCCTGGCGGATGACCGAGCTTGAACCCGACTCTCCGCTGATGGTGTCGCTTGTGCAGACAGCCATGGCGTTACCCGCTTTTCTCCTTGGCCTGCCCAGCGGCGTGCTCGCGGACATGGTTAACAGGCGGCGCTTCCTGATCATCACCCAGTCCTGCTCTCTCGCTAGCGCTGCTCTCCTAACCGCACTCGCTTATGGGGGCGTGATGGGCTCGTGGCTATTGCTCGGGCTTACGTTTGCGCTGGGCACAAGTAACGCATTTGGCATGTCGGCATGGGTGGCATCCAATATTGACAGCGCTCCGAAAGGCCAAATTCCGGCGTCGATAGCACTATCCACAGTAACGCCCAATATCGCCAGAGTGGTTGGCCCGGCAGTCGCCGGCGCATTGATTGCAGTGGCCGGTACACCCACCCTGTTCGCACTCGTCACACTCGGCTTTTTGCTCTCACTGCTCCTGCTGCGCGCAATGCCAGACTCGACCGCGCGGCCAAGCCTTCCCCCAGAACGGATGTGGAACGGCATCCGCAGCGGTTTGCGTTACATGCGGCACTCTGCGCAGATTCGCCAGACCTTGCGCCTCGTATTTGTTTTTGTAACCGCAGGCAGCGGAATCTGGGCCTTGCTTCCACTCGTGGCACGAGAGCAGTTGGGTCTGGGGCCAGGTGGCTTCGGCTTGCTTTTGGGCAGCCTTGGCGTCGGCGCTGTTGTAGCGGCTCTCCAGATCGCACGGTTTTACAAACGATTTTCTGTACGTCGAATCGTCACCATTGGCGCTTTAACGTTCGCTGCCGTCACCGCATTAATTCCGTTTGTCACTGACATAGCGCTGACATGCGCACTTTTGGCAATTGGCGGAATGGCATGGATGGCGGTGAACACCAGTTCAGGCACGGTCATCCAGACCTCGGCGGCTGCTTGGGTGCGCGCACGCGTGGCTTCCGTCTACCTGCTGGTAATCATGGGAGCAATGGCGGCTGGTGGCGTCCTGTGGGGCGCAGTAGCGGAGCGCGCAGGGGTCGCCGGGAGTCTGTGGATTGCTGCTGCCTGCATCGTTGCTGGCTTGATGCTGACTGGACGCACCCACATGCATCTCGGGTCCGAGAATGACTTCGGTACTGTCGAAGGCGCTGCACTAGACTGCGTCTCAGCCGAGGCGGAAACACTGGACCACAACGCCGGACCGGTAGCGGTCGAAATTCGCTATTCGATTCGTGAAGAGCACCACGAAAATTTCATTGCCGTGGCTCGCGAACTCGGCCTTGCCCGCAAACGCAATGGTGCGATCGCATGGCGGCTTTATCGCGACCTTGAACACCCGGAGCAGCAGATTGAACGCTTCTTGGTCGACTCATGGCTCGATTATCTACGCCAGCGCGACCGGATAACTCGTCGTGACCAGGAACTGGAAGAGCAACTCCTAGCACTCAGCCACGATGGACGGAGCGAGACTCGACGCTACATCGCCGAAGCTTGAGTAACGAAACAGCACCCGATTCTGTACTGGAAAATGAAGTGAAGGTCCCGCTCACCTCGCAAAGCTTGCGAGCCGAAAAAAATCGTCGGGCGTATTTTCCGTATGCGGATGATAAGCATGGTGATGGTTGTCCAGAACAGCCTGAAGATCACAAGGCGCCAACCGATCGCATCCAAGCTCCTCACCAATCAACAAGCTGGGGAACATTCCGTTCGACCCAGCAAGCATCACCCCTGCTGCAACGCTCAATACCAGTGTCTTGATCATCATCACGCCTCCTCCTGTCACCAATCGATCACCACTTCTAGCGAGCGGCAGATTCTTTATGTGGAATACTGATTCCTGTGTCAGATTAGTTCAGCGAATAGCAGAATACAAGTTTTTTTGCACACTTTTCTGTATTACGTCTATTTTTATGCAAATTGACGTGATCATCGACGCATACATTCCACGCTGAGGATGCGGTGACCAATCATGTTCAGCAAAAAAAA
>SWCC01010268.1_pt1 | contig 42952 bp, 32 predicted proteins | sample 4692971 | NCBI WGS metagenome assembly SWCC01 (sample SAMN10267277, study PRJNA491770) | bioreactor metagenome | isolation source: DHS bioreactor inoculated with subseafloor sediment | place: Japan: off Shimokita Peninsula | collected 2006-08 | reverse complement strand
CAAGAAAGGCGAAGCCATAGTAAAGAATTGGCCGATAAAAAACGAGAAGCCATGCGATGAAGAGCTAAAAGCCATGAATTTGGCTATTGCTAAGGAAACCGTATTGTCTGGCAAAGAAATTTTCGAAATATTAGGGATTAGCCAAACCAAATACTATACGAAGATATCAAAAAAGAAGTCGAAAATGTCTGTCCCTTTTTAGTGTTTTTTTGGGGGAGAAGATGATAAGCGTATGAAAGCTTTCCATATTGGAATATTTCTGATAATATTCAATTATGAATGTAAAAATATGGAGAGGACTAGGCTATGAATCCAACTACTTTTAAGAAGGCAATCATACATATACTTTTGGTGATTATAATTTTAGTTATGCCTATTGAAGCCGCGGCAATTGAAAATGGTTTTGATGATTTTTTCGACAATTACAAATCGATAATGTTGATAATTGATGTTGAAACGGGAAACATTGTGAAAGCGAATCAGGCAGCTGCAGACTTTTACGGGTACGGTCAAGTCGAGCTGACTTCGATGAAAATACAGGATATAAATCAGCTCACTCCGGATGAAATCGAAGCCGAGATGCAGGCTGCTTTTGAGGAATCGAGAAATTATTTTCTCTTTGATCACAAGCTTGCTTCGGGAGAAATAAGAAACGTGGAGGTTTATTCTTACCCGCTACAAATTAACGGGAGTAACCAGCTATATTCCATAATCCATGATGTGACCGAAAAAATCGCGCTGCAAAAGACGTTGGACAATAGAAACGGCACTCTGGCAATCATAGCTATTTTATTCATGCTTATTCAGATGGGCATCATTTTTCTATTTTGGAGGAGTTTAAGGGAAAACAAACGCATTCAATGGGAGCTTTCTAAAAGTAAAGAGCAGTATCAAGCACTTTTCGACAATATGCAGGAAGGCTTTGCGCTTCACGAAATCATTACCGACGAAAACGGAATTCCTGTGGACTACCGCTATATCGATGCGAACAGGGCATTTGTTGAAACCAGCGGCCTCAAAGACATTGAAGGCAAAAGGGTGATGGACATCCTTCCCGATACCGAAGACCTTTGGGTGAGAAACTTCGGCAAAGTTGCTTTGACCGGCGAATCGACGCAATTCGAGAGTTACGCACAGGCTATCGGGAAATACTATCATGTACACGCCTTTTCACCAAAAAAGAATCAGTTTGCAACGATTTCATTCGATGTGACCAAGCGAGTCGAGGTTGAACATGCTCTTGAGGATGAAAAAGAGAAGCTTCGAATAACCCTTATGTCAGCTGGAGAGGGATTTGTTGCAACCGATGCGCAAGGTCGAATCGAAAGCATGAATAAGATGGCGGAGCAGCTATCTGGATGGACGGAGGAAGAAGTCAAGGGCATGCCTTTTGGGGATATATTCAAATTAACCGACGAATCAGACGAGAGCATAGAGTATTTTCCGGTAGAGGATGTTCTTGAGACGAGAATGACTGTTGAGCGAAATAGAAATCTATGCTTTGAAAAGAAAGAAAGTGAAAAAATATCGATTGCAATGACTGCAGCTCCCATAGTGGGTTCGAAAGAAAATTTGCATGGCGTCGTAATAGTATTCAGGGATATAAGCGAGGAAAACAAGTACCGCAAAAAGATAGAGTACATGAGTTATCATGACCATCTGACCGGTTTGTATAACAGGCGCTTTTTCGAAGAGGAGATTTCGCGCCTCGATACCGCACGGAATCTTCCTTTTTCAGTAGTATATGCGGACCTGAACGGTTTAAAGATCATAAATGATGCTTTTGGCCATGAACATGGGGACATGTTTTTATCTGAAGCAGCCAAGGTACTCAAGAAGTGCTGCCGATCGGACGACATAATCGCCAGGGTGGGCGGGGATGAATTTGCCATCCTGCTTCCCAATACTTCGTTTGAGATGGCGAAGGTGCTTGTTTCCCGCATACGCGCATCAGTCGACCAGGTACAACTTGACACCGGGAAATTGTCGGTGGCGCTTGGATGGGAAACCAAGACGGAAGAAAGCCAAAGCATGGAAGAGATTATTAGGAAGTCCGAGAACTACATGTATAAGCGAAAGCTTACAGAGAGTGCCAAAGTGCGAGGAGAAGTCGTAAAAGGCATAATGAAGACCCTTTTTAACAAAATCGACTATGGAAAGAGCCATTCCAAAGGAGTTTCATTTCTTAGCGGTGAGTTGGGCAGATCCCTGGGATTGCCCGAAGGGGATATAAAAGAGCTTGAAATATTGGGAATCTATCATGACATTGGTATGATTGGAATAGACGAAGAGATTTTAAAAAACCCCAATCCTCTATCAGAGGATGAATGGAAAGAGATAAGAAGACATCCCGAATTAGGCAGGAGAATTCTAAGGTCTTCTGGCAAATTCGCTGAACTCTCCAAGTATGTCGCATCCCACCACGAGCGGTGGGACGGCGATGGGCATCCGAAGGGACTCAAAGGGAAAGAAATACCCTTCCATTCCCGAATACTTGCTCTCGCCGATGCATATGAGGCCATGATAAACAAAAGGGAATATAAAAAACAGCTTTCAAAAGTCGAAGCCATGGAAGAAATAAAGAGAAATATGGGAACCCAGTTCGATCCCCACATAGCGTCGGTGTTTCTCGATTACCTCGCCGATTCATAGAATCATATAAACACAAACAACCCTTGGTACTTTTGATTCGAAACTTGAACGTGTTTGAGCATCAAAAAAGAAGTCCAAAATGTCTGTCCCTTTTTAGTTCTTTTTTATGATGGTGTAGATGAATACGGCAATGGCGGCCCAAATGAGGCCGAAGCTATAGAGCTGCACTGAGGAGAAGGGTTCGTTGTACATGAAAACCCCCATAATAAGGGTCATGGTTGGAGCAAGGAACTGCATGAATCCTATAGTGGACAGCTTTACAATCGAGGCTCCCTTTGCGAACCACCAAAGGGGAAGGCTGGTCACTATCCCTGTAAGAAGTAGCATGAATGTCATGTATCCTCCGCCAGAGAATAGATGCCCCTGTCCTGTGGTTTCGATGTAGATAAGGTATCCGAGACCAAGAGGTAGAATTGCCATCAGTTCAATTATCATGCTTACAACTGCGTCCATACCCAACATTTTCTTGAACAGGCCATATACGCCGAAGAGAAGAGGCAGGCTCATTGCTATCCATGGCAGGCTTCCGTAGCTTATTGCAACGACCCCTACCCCGGCGCATGCTAGAGCAAACGCAAGCATCTGCAGCTTGTTGAATCTCTCGCCAAGGAATATCATCCCGAGTATTACGCTTATCAGGGGGCAGATGTAGTAACCAAGGCTTGTGGCGAGTATCTGTCCGTTGGTAACGGCGTAGATGTATATCAGCCAGTTGGCGCTCACCAGATATCCCGCAACGCAGGTTAGCAGGAATCGCTTACGATCTTTTACAGCCTCTTTTAGAAGGGGCATTTTTTTCTGTAGCCTTAGTATTATCATGAAGAAAACAAATGACCATACTATTCGGTTTGCAATCAGTTCGACTGCATTTATATGGGAAAGCTGCTTCCAATAAATGGGCTGAATTCCCCAAAACGCATAGGTCGATGTTACATAAACCATTCCCATGAAGGTGCTGTCTTTTTTATTGTTTTTTATATCGATTTTATTTTCCATATCATTCTCCTTTTCATCAGTCCATCTTACCATATATATAATTACTTGTACTATAAAATTTTATTGAAAGATTTACTATCGGGGTTCAATTCAGGAATAGCTAAATTACTGTAATTGGAAATTATAGCAAACATATGTTACAATACAAAAATAGAGGGAAATAATAAGGAGTATGTCATGGATACTATAAAATTCGAAGATGTTACCAAAATGAATATCGATTATATAGTCAATGAAATGGATGCTGTGAGAAAAGTTATTGGAACCATTGAAAAAGCGGAGTCGCAGGATGAGCTTTTTCAATCCGTCATGGATGTTCTTGTTGACAAACTAGGTGTTGTGGGCGGAATGATATATATATTGAACGATGAAACTGGCGAGGCAGATTTGTTTTGCTCGAGGGGGCTCGAAAAGGAGTTTACGGATAGCGTTGCAAGGATTAAGCTGAATGATTTTATATACGGTGATAATTCCGATGGATATAGACCACTACTTACGGAGGATTATGGGGAAGTTGACTCTTTTGTTGCGGAAAGGTTTGGCATCAGGTCTGTTTTTGCATTACCTATGATCATTGAAGAAAAAACGATTGGAGCCCTTTGGGTTACGAAAATGAAGGAGCCTTTCAGCAAGCAGGAAGTCGGTAAAATTATGGTTCTTGCCAATTCCCTGGGATTCGCCTTTTGCAGGCTTGAATCGAAAAAGGGCATTAGAATAATGAACCAAAATCTGAGCAGTCTTTTTAATAATATGGACGAGCTTATTTTTGTCTTGGGAATGGATGGAAGAATACTGGAAATAAATGATACGGTTTCGGAAAAACTTGGAATTGACCGAAACGACCTTATCGGGAAAAGCGTGTTGGATGTGCATTTTTCTGAAATGAGGAACGATGCATTAAGAATAGTTTCCGAGATGACATTCGGCGAAACCTTGTTTTGCCCCTTGCCTCTTAAAAAGAAAAATGGTGATATTCTTGAAGTTGAAACGAGGGTTTTGCAGGGCGTGTGGAATGGGGAAAAAGTTTTTTTTGAAATAAGCAAGGACCTTACAGACACCATTGAGCTTGAAAGGATTCGCTACATAAACGAGCACGATGAGCTTACGGGTTTGTTAAACAGAGGTGCATTTGAAAAGAAGCTTAGGGAGCAGATAGATAAAAAAAATTGCCCGATGACGGTTGTACTTTTTGATATTAACGGCTTTAGAATAGTCAATGATGTGTATGGTCATGAACAAGGAGATGCTTTCCTTAAGGCCATCGCAAGGCATATAGAAAATGAATACCCAGGGAAAAAACTTGTCGCTCGATGGTGTGGGGACTCATTCGCATTGTTGCTGATGGATACAGATGAGCCAAAAGCTCTTGAAATAGCAGAGCGTATAAAACTGAAGGCGAAATTGGTGAACAAGGGTGGATATGTTATCAGCCTTTCATTTGGAATTTCGACATTGAAAAATTGTGGCAGCTCTGGAGAAAAAGCTATTGCGGAAGCTGAGGAAATGATGCGTAGGCATAAACTATTCGTTGAAAACAGTGTGCAAAACTCTCTTATTGTATCGATTCAGAAAACCATTTCAGAGCGAAACCTCGAGACGGAGGAACATACGGAACGAATGGTGGAGGTTTCTGAAGGATTCGCAGAGTGTCTTGGGCTTGACAAGAACGAGACCAATTCACTGAAATTGTTGGCAACACTTCATGACATAGGTAAAATTGGGATTCCAGACAATGTACTTCTTAAGGATGGACCGCTTGACGATATCGAGTGGGAAATAATGAAGAAGCACAGCATCATAGGATGTCGCATAGTCGGCGCCATTAATAACCTTTCTCACATGGAAGAGCTGATACTCCATCACCATGAGAAGTGGGACGGCAGCGGATATCCGGGGCGGCTTCGCGGAGAAGATATTCCAAAGCTTTGCCGAATCTTGGCGCTTATTGACGCCTATGACGTTATGACCCATGAGCGGCCATACAAGGGACCTGTTTCCGAAAGTATTGCTCTTTTGGAAATCAAGAGATGCGGCGGCACACAGTTCGATCCGGAGCTGGCCGAGAGTTTTGTCGATTTCATGAACGAAAAGAACGGATTTTTAACTCTGAATTAATATATAATAAATAAAAAGGATATATACAAAAAAATATATTCATATGGGACAAAATGGATGATAAAACGAAATTGTACACAAAATTAGTGATATAATAATTATACATGTATGCTTGCGAAAATATTTATACATATAATCGCTCAAAGTATAAAAAATTTCCAAGCATTTGTCGATAGTTGCAATGTAACAGTTTTAATCATTTGAAGTATATAAAGAGAAATCAAATGGATTTATGGGAGATTTATGGGAGATTTATGGGATTTTCAAAGAAACGGTTTTGGGCGATGATGCCTAAGCCTGTCCTCCCCGTGTGGCCAATGTTTTGTCGGCCGTTTTTTCTTGTTCTTATTTCATCATGGTTTTTCTTCTCGTTTTACAAATCAATGGAAAAAGTATTTTCATATTGAGGGCGCGCAGGTATTGCTGCGTGATTTTATTCTATTCTTTCAAACGAAATGGCAAACCCGCCGAAAGGTGGGGACGCAAAACTACAGGGCCTGAAATGGCAGCCAGTTACCGAAACGAAAGAATCGTGTGGTTTTTGGGGATGATTCGACAAATATCGACAATTAAACAACGGTATATACATAATAAGGGATGGAGTGATTGAGATGAAAAAGACGGTGCTGCTTGCGCTTGTGTGCATAATTATGATTGGTTCGGTTTTTACAAGCGAGGCCGCCATAGGGGAGTCGGCGTTTCTAAATCTGCTAGAGGAGATTAGTGAAGTCTCCGACAGCCAGCTCGTTCAGTTCACGGGGATACTCGAGAGCTATCTTAGCAACAACACCACAATACAAAATCTGTCTGATGACATCGGAATACTCTATGAGAGTGTGCTTACCGATTCCCAGAAGGAGAAGCTTGACGCAAGGGGTATTTCTGTCTCCGACATCAGCGAAGAGGTGCTCCTTCTAAAGGATTGGGAGGATTCTGATGATTACGCTCTTCTTGCAAGCTTTGTGGGCGAAAGGGACAACGTTGCCATAAGGACTCTCCTCGAGGAGCACGGAATTGTCTCGTCTTCATCGGGACAAGGCGCGGCTGCGCCAGGCGGAGGGGGCTTATCTGTTTTGCCCACCGCCGCTGAATCCGCATTGGAAACGACGTTATCAGCGGCTCAAAGTTTCATGGAGATGGAGCCAATAAGGCAGGCTGCTTTTTCCGACACCGAAGGCCACTGGGCAAAGGGCAATATCGAAAGGCTATACTCAATCGGGGTTATAAACGGACGGAGCGAAAAAGTCTTTGATCCCGATGCCAATATTACAAGAGCTGAATTTTTATCCATGCTTGTCCGAATACTTAGGGTAGAAGAAACCGATAATTCAAGAAGTTGCCCTTTTGGGGACATAGGAGAGCAAGACTGGTATAGGGCCGGAATAATGGCGGCCTTCGAGGCGGGGCTGGCGAGCGGAAATGACGACGGAACATTCGCGCCGGACAGAAAGATAACCCGGCAGGAGATGGCAGTCATGACAGACAATGCGCTTTCATATTTGAATGAGAACGCCATTGCGGATATTGATTTAACGAAAGCCTTTGCAAAGGCTTTCTTAGATATAGAAAGTGTCAGCCCGTGGGCATACGACTCTATGGGCAGGCTGAATGGACTTGGACTCATAATGGGAGATGGAGATGCTTTGAGGCCGGAGGGATGCACAACCCGGGCAGAAGCGGCAACCGTGCTCATGAGATTGATTGAAACTGGGGAACTATAAAAAGGGAGGGGTTAAATTGAAAAGAAAACTGAGTTTGATTTTGTGTCTATTAATGGTTGTAATGAGCGTTTTGCCCGTATCGGCGGCAGATGAAAGTCTTACGACCGTTGTAGCAGAGCTAGGGGTATCAAACATGTACAATCTTCAAGGGGTCTTTGAGGGCTATTTTACAGATACCAAGCTTGAAGCTTTGGACGATTACATGGACACGAATTTCGCCGCTTTGCAGACAGCGCTTAATAGTGACGGCATAGACGTGGATGTTTTGGAAGACCTTGTTGGCAACATAGAGGATGTAGACATCACAGAAGCTATGGCAAGTTCTGCTGCTGTGGACCTGATTGCCGCTCAAAAGAGCGCCGTCATCGCAAGTCTTGGCGATGTTATTGATAGAATTGTGACAGCCAGAGGAGCTGAAAGCAATACGGCATACGCTTACAACATGTTGATAAACTATATTTTGGATGAGGATTCTGTAGTTACATATAATACAAGCACCGAAACATATAGCCTGGATTTCTCAGCATATGAAGACAATGGGGATTTTGTTGCGGAGCTAAGGCAGATAATGCCAACCACATTTGCAACGGACAATTATGTAGATTCAATAGACAGCCTCGAGACTTTCTTCGAGTATATTCTGAATAGCTCTGATTTTGATACGCACGGAACGAACTTTAGATCTGCAATAGATAGCTGGAATGATTCATCATTCTATAACGCCTATACCCCAGCTTCAGGAGGCGGGGGCGGCGGAACTGTCGTTGAGGAGCCTGTTGATGAACCTGTAGTAGAAGAACCCGTAACCGAAGAAACAGCCGATGGAGAAACGACTGTCACTTCAGACGTTGAAAACGCAGCCGCAGTTACTACCAACGAGGACGGCACAGAAGAGGCCGTTGTAGACACCGACGTAGTTGCAGATGCCATAGAGGGAGTCGTAGAGGCAGTAGCCGCAGAAGAAACAGAAGAAGGCGAAACCATTACGCCCGTCATAAATCTTAACATAGAGAACGAGAGCATTGACGTATCTGTGGCTATCAATGCGGATACTGCGGAAAGCCTCTGTGAAAGCAATATAGATATTTGCATCGCTACTCAGGCTATTACTTATGAAGTGCCTTCGCGCATAATCGACGTTGGAAGCGTTTTGACAGACGAAGGCGACAATTTGGATGCCGACTGCGAATTCAGGTTCAAGTCTGCTGAAGTAGATGCCGAAACGGTTCTCGCGGGAATCGACGGTACATCTGACGACGGCGTGGCCTTGGCCGAAGCCGTGGAAGGGAAATCTAAAATAATTGAGTTTTCACTCGATATATACAAAAATGATTCCATTGTCGGGAGCATTCATGACTTCGATAAACCGCTGACAATCAAAATAAGCTTGGCGGATATTCCCGACGCCGATCCGAACAAAGTCGGTGCCTACTACATCAATGAAGAAACCGGAAAACCGGTATTCATGGGCGGAAGGATAGTTACCGTTGATGGAGTGCAAATGCTTGAATTTTCCACAATGCATCTCAGCAAGTTCGCCGTGCTGGAAGCCGAAATTTCCTATCCCGACGTATCTAGCCATTGGGCAAAAGCTTACGTCGAGTCAATGGGGGCAAAGCACATAGTAAGCGGATACACCGATGGAACATTCCTGCCGGAAAAAGCTATAACTAGGGCGGAATTTGCAAAATTGGTAGTCGAAGCAATGAACTATGGCGATGCAACTTACGGAAATCAGTTCAATGACGTTTCTGAAGCAGACTGGCATTCGGCTTACATTGCAAGAGCAATCGCAAACGGAGTAGTGTCAGGATATGCCGACGGCACATTCAAGCCAAACGAAAACATATCCCGCCTAGAGATGGCGGCTATGCTCTCTAACGCCCTTTCCACAAGGCTTTCAGGAGATGAGCAGACGGTTCTCGGAGCGTTTGCAGACCATGCGGCCATAGCAACATGGGGAACAGAGGCTGCGGCGATAACCGTTGAAGCCGGCCTCATGAACGGAATGAGCGGAGATTTCAATGCCCAGGGCACCACAACAAGGGCTCAAGCGGCAACCGCCATTTACAGACTTTACAACAAATAGAACTGCACGATTCAACAAACTGTAAGGCCGGGGGTATTCCCCGGCCCAAAGGAGACCGCCGCATGGGAAATGCGACGGCCTCCTTTGAAATGAATGATCAATAGAGAAGAGAGTTGCATTGAATCCTCATTGTGGTTAGTAAATGCAAGGAGAGTGAGAAAAGTGACAAGGAAACAAAGGAGACAAAAAGCCAAGATGACAAAAGCCTTCAGCCTTTTCCTCAACAGGTTCCATTTCAGGATGGACATGGGGTGGAGAGTTCTTTTTCTGGTTGTCGTGGATGCCATAGTGATCCAAATGGCGGCTGTAGGGGCATTGCTGCTCCGTTTCGAGTTCACTTTGCCGGAGGAATACCTCAAGGTTTACCAAGGCAACGCTCTTTTCATGACTTTGCTGATTCTGCTCGTCTATAAGATTTTCCAGCTTTACAGCAGCCTTTGGAGGTATGCCAGCGTTGACGAATTGGTCAACATAGTTCTTGCGAATACAGTCGGAGCGGTCTTGGCAAGGATTCTGGTTGGATTGACAGGAGATATTTTGCCCAGAAGCTTCTACATCATCTTTTTCATGCTTGTGATGGCCGGAACGGGGGGCGTGCGTTTCCTTTACCGCTATTTCAGGCGCATCCGCACCATGGATATGGCGGGGCTTTTAGACAAGAAGCGGGTCGTCATAGTCGGCGCGGGCGAGGCCGGAAACACAGTGGTCAGGGAAATGCTCTGCAATCCCCTGGTTCGCAGCTTCCCAGTGGGTTTTTTCGACGACGATCCCCATAAGTTGAACAAGACAATCCACGGAGTAAAGGTCTTGGGGGGCAGAAAAGACATAATAGACATCACGGAGAGGGAGAGCATAGACGAAATAATACTCGCCATGCCAACCATCGACACAAGTGAAAAGAAAAAAATAATCGATATATGCAAGGAGACCGGCTGCAAGCTCAGAACCCTTCCGGGGGTATACGAGCTCATAGACGGCAAGGTGAGCGTGAGCTACCTGCGGGACGTGAACGTGGAGGAGCTGCTTGGAAGAGAGCCTGTAAAAGCGGACATAGACGAGATGTGCGAATACATAATGGAAAAGACTATCCTAGTGACAGGAGGGGCCGGATCCATAGGCTCTGAGCTTTGCCGGCAGATTGCGAAGTACCGGCCGGAGCGCATCGTAATTGCCGAGATAAACGAAAACGCATCTTATGAGCTGCAGCGGGAGATGGAAAACACTTGTCCCGATTTGAAGCTTAGCATACATATAGCCTCTGTGCGGGACAAAAGACGCATGGAAGAACTCTTCAAAACATACAGGCCTCAAAAGGTCTTCCATGCGGCCGCCCACAAGCACGTGCCTCTCATGGAAACCGACCCCATAGAGGCTGTCAAAAACAATGTCTTCGGCACATTGAACATGGTGGAGCTTTCCCACAAGTATCACGTGAAGAAATTCGTTATGATTTCAACGGACAAGGCCGTCAACCCCACTAACGTAATGGGGGCTACAAAGCGCATAGCCGAGAAGATAATTCAGGCAATGAACAAGGAGAGCGACACGGAATTTGTAGCCGTACGTTTCGGAAACGTTTTAGGTTCAAACGGCAGCGTGATCCCCTTATTCAAGAGGCAGATCGCCCAGGGCGGGCCCGTCACGGTCACCCACCCGGACATAACAAGGTACTTCATGACAATTCCCGAGGCCGTAAGCCTCGTGCTCCAGGCTGGCGCCATGGCAAGGGGCGGGGAAATCTTCGTCCTCGACATGGGCGGCCCCGTAAAGATTCTTGATCTTGCCAACGACCTCATACGCCTGTCGGGCTACGAGCCGGAAGTGGACATTAAGATCGAGTTCACCGGACTCAGACCGGGAGAAAAACTTTACGAAGAACTGCTCATGGACGAGGAAGGAATCAAACAGACACAAAACAAAAAAATATTCATAGGCAAGGCCAACAACGTCACCATGAAGGGCATCCGGCTTGATCTATCCGTACTGAGGCGGGTCGCCGAAAATGAAAACCGCCATCTAATAGACACAATGCTCATGAAAATGGTTGAAACCTACAGAAAGGTCGTATAGAGCCCCATATTATTTGAAAGACGGTCAATATTGATTTTCAGGAGGAATTATGGACGAAAAGCGCAATATCAATTTAAACGACAAACTTGAAATCACTCTTAAAAGCAACAACCCGGAGGAGTATGACGAGATTTCCCTGAGAGAAATCATAGAGGTTCTGATAAAGGGAAAGAAATTCATCGCATGGTGCATTGTCATTGCCGTAATTCTTGCTCTTGCCGGATCCGTGCTTGTTCCCAAGATATTGTCGGATTCAAATGGCAAAATCCAGACAGCAATCACCTACCGGTACGATGGCGCAAGCATGGGGACAAACCCCTACGGAGGGTCCTTAGACATAAATGAAATCCGTTCTCCGGCTGTGCTCAAGCCGGTCATAGACGAATTTGAACTTCAGGAATATGCCATCACAACAGAGGACTTGCGAAGGAACATATCCTTCGAATCCCTTGTCCCCGACCGAGTTGTGGAGAAAATGAGCCGGCTCAAGGACGTGAAGGACGACGAATTCAGGATACAGCAGATGGAAGCCTTGAGCTACAGGCCCAATCAATTCATCGTGACTCTGAATCTGCACAAGAACTTGGGAATTGACGAGACCCTGGGTCGGGAAGTGCTGGACGCCGTAATACGCAGTTATGAAGGGTGGTTTTACACGGAATACTATGACAGGGCCGTCTTGCCGAATATTCTCGCGGATGTCAACTTCGATGAATACGACTATCCTGAAATCGTGACCATATTCAATAACCAGACAGACCTCATGTATTCCTATCTGGACGAGAAGATAAAGGAAGATCCGGATTTCAGATCCAAGGAAACCGGTTTGTCGTTCCTTGAACTCAGGCAGATGGTGGAGCTTGTGGACAATATAGAGCTTGACAGGGCAAGTTCCCTTGTGGGAGCATTCAATCTCACGAAAGACAAGGACAAGCTCATCAAGCTTTACGAATACCAAATTGAGCGATATGAATTGACGAACAAGAAGAAAACAGATGAAATGTCTATCATCGACAGCATGATAGATGAGTACATCAAGGATACTTCGGCAATCATTTTTTCTTCCGCCTCTAATGCGGAAGCGGGAATTTCTTTGGATTCCGAGGATGCCTACTACAATTCCTTGGTAAGCGACTATGCTTCTGCCGGTATAGAAGCTTCCGACGCCCTCAACGAGATAGATTTTGTGCGGTTTAAGATTGACAAATTGAACGAGGATGAAACTTCACTGCCCATTAAGCAGGAAGCCCTGGCGGAGGTTGACAGACTGAACGAAGCTGTTTACTCGAGACTGAACAAGTGGATCGAAAACATCAATCTTTCGCTCCAGGAATACGACAAGGGAAGGTTTTTCAGGAGCACACTGCAGCAGCTGACTCCGTCGGAAGTCTATTTTGGCGATGGTGTAAACCTGAAACTGAATCTGGCCATCGGCCTTGTGCTGGGACTCATGATTGGCGTATTTGCTGTTTTTTTAAGAAGCTACATGAATGTTGAACATAAAGAGTAGGGGGAATTGATATCATGAGCAGATCCAAAGCCACAAAAAAGACGAAGCCTTTTACTCTGCTTTTCTTGGCGGTTTTAGCCATTTTGATTTTGGCCGGCCTCTATTTGCGCTATGCCTCGAAGAACGAAGTAGCCACATCCATAGCCTTCTACCACAATGGAATCGACCAAGGCCTCGACCCGAACGGAAACAAGTTCGACATCTACGAAATAAGGGACGTGGAGGTCGTGAGCGAAGCAATAGGCAATATGGAGGCGGGAAGCGAACTGGACGCCGAGACTATAAGCAAAGCCGTAACGGTCAATCCCGTCATGCCCAAAAACATATTGGAAGACATGAAATCCATCAAAGAGAATGAAAACATGAAGACGGACGCAATAACCGGCGACGGCTATCATCCCAATGAATACAGAATCGGTTTGAAGAAGGTAAAGGGGCTCTCGAACGCTCAGCATGAAGAAATCCTAAGCGAGATTCTGAGCGTCTATACCCAGAACTATTACGACAAATACTTTGTCGTACAGCCGGACCTTTTTTCTCTCACGGAGGAAAACCTCATGAGTTACGACTATCCCGAGATGGTGGACGCCCTCTCCCACGAAATCTTCATTTTGACGAACTACATCCATTCCTTCAAACAGGAAGACGCATTCTTCAGGGGGACGGAAAGCCGGACTTCTTTCGGCGACCTCGAGCAAAGGGTGTTTCTGCTGCGAAGCGTTAACCTGGGCAAGCTGGATTCCTACATCGGGGCCTATAAATTCACGAAGGAAGAGGACAAGAGAATAGAGTTGCTTAGTTACAGAATAAAGGTGGAAGAAAACTCCAGCCAAAGAAACATCGACAAGAAAGCCGTATTGCAGTCCATCATCGACAAGTTCAAGAAGGACACAGCGCTAATGTTCATGGGAGCGGAAATGGCCCCCATCGAGCTTGAGAACAAGTCGGCCTACTACAACGAAATCATAAGTCGGTACACCCAGGCTAGCGTGGCGTCTTCCGTTTCCCGAAGAAACATAGAGAAGATGAATAAGGAGATAGCGGATCTTGAGGCGATGACCATCCCCTATGACCTATACAAGGAGATAAAAGAAGAGATAGACTTCATGGCAATAGACTTGCTTAACCGGATAGGCGGTTGCAAGGAAGAGACATATGCATTGATAAACGATTACTACGAGAAAGAGTTCTTCGGCAAGATGGTCGAGCAGGTAAGCGAAATAGAGTGGAGATGACAAAATTTGGATTGATTCTCCCCGCTTTGATAGCGACCATCGGCCGAATGCAAATGGCTTTGGAAAGCACTGCCATAAAAGGTGGGATCAAAACCTGCAGCCGAAGATTATTCTTTCGTGGAAAGTCGACAAATGTCGACAAATATCGACAAATATCGCATTTGCAATGGGTGCGGGCTTCTTGTACAATGTAACAGGGACGGGTGCCTTTATATGGAAAGCGTTCCATCAATCTTAATTATATAGAAAGATTATGAAAGTGGGAGAAAAAAGATGGAGCAAGAAGAGAAATACAGATATGAAGAAGAAATTAGCCTTAGAGAATTGATAGAGGCGCTCCTGAAAAGGAAGAAAACCATTGCGCTCATAACTATGGCTTTTATTATTTGTGCGGGAATCGCAAGTTTTTTTGTAATAGAACCTTCTTACGAAGCAAAGGCGATGATTAGACTGAGCGATGCCCCAATAGGCGTTGTGGATTACGCTGCTCAAATAACTAATTACGATGTGCTTTCAAGCACGGTTGCGGATTTGGATTTGCAGGAAAAGGGTTTTGACATTGAAAAGCTAAGAAGAATGCTGACTGTTGAGACTATAAAGGACACCAACCTGATAGAGATTACTGCGAAAAATTCCGACCCTGCGCTTGCAGCCGGCATTGCAAACGAGATGGCTGTAAATTCGAAGGGGATGTTTTTGCCTGTTTATGAAAATATGCTTGCAAGAACAAATGAAAGCATAGATCTAATTCAAAAGATGATAAAGGAGAGCAACGATGAATTGCAGCAGGCATCCGAATTTGTGATACTGAAGAAGAACCTCGTTGAGGATGAAGCATTGAATGCCTTCTTGTCGCAGAATAATGCCGACAACAGATTGCTGAGCATAGAGCTTAGCAGTGAAGAAATGAACACCCGGTACGTGGAAATTCAAAGAAAGATTTTTGGCGACAACATAGCACTGATCCAAAAACAGGAAGAAGCAGCCAATCTACAGACAAAGATTGTTAACATAAGGGGCGAAGTCGAAGGGCGACTGCCGTTAAATACCTTCATGGAGAGCCTGGTCGTTTCAAAGGCCATGACCCCGAGCGCGCCGGTTTCGCCAAGGAAGGCTTTAAATCTCGCAATAGGAGCGGTGCTGGGATTGATGCTGGGAGCCTTCTGGGCTTTCTTCATGGAATACTGGGAAAACTCGGCTCACATAGCATAGGGGAACGTTTAAAACATAGATATGAAATCAGGGGAGCAGGAATCAATGATGCAAAACCAGCAGAAGAAAAGAGACTTTTTCACGCATACACTCAGCGATGGGCTAAACAGCATAAACATGGACTTCAGCATGAACGTCAGGACATTTCTTCTCGTCTTCGGCGATGTCTTGTTGTTGAATCTTTCTGCTGTTGGGGCCCTATTGCTGCGCTTCGAATTCACCCTTCCTGAAAATCATTTTGCAAACTACATCTCCATGGCCTGGGCAACAACTATGGTCATGGTTTTTGTCTTTTGGGTCTTAGGCCTATACACCAGCCTCTGGAGATACGCAAGCGTCGACGAGCTTGTGAGCATAGTGCTGGCGAACATGGCAGGAGGAGCGGGGGTCGTGCTTCTGTTCTTCTTTACGAGGACTCCTATGCCCAGGAGCTTCTTCATACTGTTTTTAATACTGTCCACGGTTTTCACGGGATGCCTGAGGTTCGCGTACAGGTTCATCCGCCAGATAAAGACCATCGACCACTCGGTCGGTCTTGACAGGAAAAGAGCTCTGATCGTTGGCGCGGGCGAGGCGGGAGCCATGGTAGTTAAGGAAATGCAGTCGAATAAATTGCCCGGAATATATCCTGCCGGCTTCATTGACGACAACGCGCAGAAGCAGAGCTTGAAGATACACGGAATAAAGGTGATGGGCTTTGTAAGGGACATTTCGCGGATAGCAAAAAGAGAGAAAATTGACGAGATAATAATAGCCATACCCACCATGAGCGCTGAAGAAAAGAAAAGGGTCATTTCCGTTTGCAAGGAGACCTCCTGCAAGCTGAGGATTCTTCCCGGATTCTACGAACTAATAGACGGAAAGGTGAGCGTCAGCAGCCTGCGCGATGTTGCTGTAGAGGACCTTCTTGGAAGGGAGCCTGTCAAGGTGGACATAGACGAGATGTGCCAATACATAAAGGGAAAGACGGTTCTGGTCACCGGTGGAGCCGGATCCATAGGCTCCGAGCTCTGCAGGCAGATAGCCAAGTACGGTCCGGAGCGCATAGTCATAACAGAGATAAACGAGAACACCTCCTACGAACTCCAAAGGGAACTCGAAAGGGATTACCCCGACCTTAACCTCTCGGTGCGCATAGCATCCATGAGGGACAGAAGACGCATGGAAGAGATCTTTAAGACATATAGACCCCAGAAGGTGTTCCATGCGGCTGCGCACAAGCACGTGCCCCTAATGGAGAAAAATCCCGTGGAGGCCGTAAAGAACAATGTCTTCGGAACCCTCAACATAGTCGAGCTTTCGCACAAGTATGACGTAAAGAAATTCGTCATGATATCCACAGACAAGGCGGTTAACCCCACCAACGTCATGGGCGCCACCAAGCGCATAGCCGAAAAGATAATCCAGGCAAAAAACAAGGAAAGCGACACCGATTTCGTGGCGGTCCGTTTCGGAAACGTTTTGGGTTCAAGTGGAAGCGTCATTCCCCTCTTCAAGAGACAGATAGCCCACATGGGACCCGTAACGGTAACCCACAAAGACATAATTCGCTATTTCATGACCATACCCGAGGCCGTAAGCTTGGTTTTGCAGGCAGGCTCCATGGCAAAGGGCGGGGAGATATTCGTCCTCGACATGGGAGAGCCCGTAAGAATTTACGATCTTGCAAGAGACCTCATACACCTATCGGGATATGAGGCAGGGAAGGACATAGAGATAGAAGTGACTGGACTAAGACCAGGCGAGAAACTCTACGAAGAACTCCTCATGGACGAGGAAGGCATAGAGAAGACTGAGAACAAAAAAATACACATAGGCAAGGCCAACAATATCTACATGAGGGACCTGAACGAGAATCTTAGCACATTGAGGGAAGCGGCGGAGAATGAGAATCCGGATGATGTTGACATCATGCTTAAGAAGTTGGTCGAGACATATAAAAGAGCCATGTAAGAACAATAGATTAATAATGGTTGAGTAATGGTTAAGCTATTGGTTTTGAAAAGTTAAAACGAAAGGGAATTGTCTTGCTATTGTTTAACGATAGTTAACAGCTGTTCAACGGTGATAGATATGTATGTAAAATATTTCAAAAGACCAATTGATTTAGTACTATCGGCAATAGGGTTGATATTATTGTCACCGTTACTGCTATTGTTAGTACTCGCAATTAAGATTGACTCGAAAGGTCCCGTACTCTTCAAGCAGAAAAGAGTGGGCATACATAAGAAACACTTTATGATTATGAAGTTTAGAACCATGAGAATTGATACTCCCAAAGACACCCCGACACATTTGCTTGAAAATCCGAATCAATGGATTACCAAGGTTGGAAGGTTCCTACGCAAAACTTCCCTTGACGAATTGCCGCAAATCATCAATATCTTTAAAGGAGATATGTCGCATGGCTATTCAAAAGAGATAATACACAACATATTGTGTATATAAAATCATAAGACCACAACAAATTGTGGTTAAAACTCAAAACTTATCTTCAGAGCACCAATGAGGCAAAGCTATGGCAAAAAGATACAACATATAGTGTATAAAATCGAAAAAACAACTATCCATATGCTATATATAGAGCTTGGTGGCAAAAACCTGCAAACCCAGTGATACCAAGGGTTTCAGGCGACGGGAATAGGCAAGGCTATGGCAAAGAGATAAGCCTTCAAACCCAGTGATTTGAATACATACAGGAATTTGAACGAAAAGCAGGATTACATAGATTTGAAAATTAAGACAGAGTAATTTTAAATTTGTAAATTATCGGGCGATTCTAAAAGCAGTGAAACTTCAATAGCCCTTTTATATAACCACAGTTAAGGGAAACCTACGATAATAATGGATTTTAGAGGTGTTTATGATGTATCTAAAGATTAAAAGGTGTATAGATTTTATAATGGCGTTAGTAGGAATGATAGTTCTATCACCTTTGTTTTTATTATTTATAATTGCAATAAAGATAGATTCGCCGGGTCCTGTTCTATTTAGACAAAAGCGGGTTGGTATCCACAAAACACATTTTAACATTTTAAAGTTTAGAACCATGCGTATTGACACACCAAAAGACACGCCAACTCATCTGCTTGAAAATCCAGAACAGTGGATTACTCGAGTTGGTAGATTTTTAAGGAAAACAAGCCTCGATGAGGTGCCACAGATTATAAACATTTTAATCGGAGAAATGGCCATAATTGGACCTCGTCCGGCTTTATGGAATCAGTATGACTTGATTGCTGAAAGAGACAAGTATGGTGCTAATGACGTGCCTGCTGGTCTTACAGGATGGGCACAGATCAACGGTAGAGATACTGTTGAGATAGAAGATAAGGCTAGATTTGATGGGGATTATGTTAAGAAGATGGCCTTTAAGATGGATGTTAAAATATTTATTTTGACTGTTCTTAAGGTGCTGAGAAGTGACGGGGTAAAAGAAGGCGTTAGTAACGATAGATAAACGATTGCTGAACAATTGCTCAACAGCGAAGCGTTAAACGCGAGAAATTGGAGTGGAACGGAAATGAAACGCATACTAATCACTGGTAAAAATAGTTACATAGGAACTTCTTTTAAGAATTGGTTGGAGAAATATCCTGATCAATATGAAGTTGACTGTATCAGTTTGAAAGATGAATCGTGGAAAGAGAAGGACTTTTCTCAATATGATGTTGTGTTTCATGTGGCTGGAATTGCTCATGTTTCATCTGACCCAAAGATGGAAGACCTCTACTACAAAGTAAATAGAGACTTAACAATTGAAACTGCTGAGAAGGCTAAGACAGAAGGTGTAAAGCAGTTCGTTTTTATGAGCAGCATTATTGTCTATGGCGACAGTAGCAGTAGGAAGAGAGTCATTGATAGAAATACAGTTCCAACACCGAGTAACTTTTATGGTAATAGTAAGCTACAGGCTGAGGAAGGTATCAAGCATTTAGAATCTGATGATTTCAAGATTGTTGTGCTAAGGCCACCAATGATTTACGGAAAAGGGTCTAAAGGAAACTATCCAAGGCTGGCAAATATGGCCCAAAAAATACCAATATTTCCCAACATTGATAATGAGCGCAGTATGCTTCATATAGATAATCTATGTGAGTTTTTGAAAGTCATGATTGATTATGAAGAGTCAGGTCTTTTCTTTCCACAAAACGCTGAATATGTAAAGACTAGTGAAATGGTGAGACTTATTGCAGAAGTGCATGGGAAAAAAATATTGATGACTAAGTTTTTTAATTCGATTTTAAGATTGCTGTTTGGAATTGGAATTGTTAATAAAGTATTCGGCAATTTGGTTTATGAGAAGACTATGAGTGATTATGATAAGGCGAATTACCGAATTAGAACATTTAAAGAGTCTATTATTAAGACAGAGAAATAAAAGAAGGGTGGATAATGATTTGAAAAAACATATTTTAGTTATTGCACAATATTTCTACCCTGAACAGTTTCGTATAAATGATATTTGCACTGAATGGGTTAAGCGGGGCTATAAAATAACGGTTATAACCGGCATACCGAATTACCCGCAAGGCAAATATTATGATGGGTATGGGCTTTTCAAGAAGAGAAAAGAAACCTATAACGGTATGGATATCATAAGAATTCCTCTTATTCCAAGAGGAAACAATGCAATTATGCTGGCACTTAATTACCTTTCATTTGTTGTGTCAGGGTTCTTCTGGAAAGCATGTACTAAGATTAAAGCAGATTATGTATTTATATTTGAAGTTTCACCAATGACTCAGGCACTTCCTGGTGTTTGGTATGCAAAGAAGCGAAAGATACCGTGTTATTTGTATGTTACCGATCTTTGGCCGGAGAATGTTGAAATCGCAGCGGGTATTACCAACAAGCGCATTCTAAATGCAATAGGTGTTATTGTAGATTATATTTATAAAAGATGCGATAGAATTTTCACGTCTTCAGAGAGTTTTATTCAAGCAATTATTGAACGAGGAACTGACAAGAACAAATTAGAATTCTGGCCACAATATGCAGAAGACTATTATAAGCCTGTAAATAAATTGGAAGCCAATATTCCTGAAATACCACAAGATGGTATATTCAATATTATTTTTGCGGGCAATATTGGATTTGCACAAGGGTTGGATGTTCTTCCTGAAGCAGCAAAGATACTAAAAGAGACAAATACGAAAGTAAGATTCAACATCGTCGGTGGCGGACGATTTAAAGAAACATTGAAGTTAAACGTTGAAGAAAATCAAGTCTCAGATTATTTTAATTTTATTGATAAACAACCAGCTACACGTATCCCAGAATTTATGTCTGTTTGCGATGCGACTTTAATTAGTTTATCAAAGAGCAAAGTTTTCTCAATTACACTCCCTGCAAAGACACAATCATGTTTGGCGTGTGGTATACCGGTCATTGTTTCAGCTGATGGCGAGATTCAAGATGTTATTAATAAGGCTGAATCTGGTGTATGCAGTGATGCAGGTAATGCCAAAAGTCTTGCGGCGAATATTAAATATCTTGCTAGTTTGCCAAGTGAAAAGCATAAAGAAATGGCAAGTAATGGGGTTATCTACTATAAAGAGAATTTTGATAAGGAAACATTACTTAATAGAATGGATCAATGGTTTTTTAATATCAATCGAAACGAAGGAGATAAGGGATATGTTTAAGGACAAAACATTGTTAATTACAGGCGGAACAGGTTCTTTTGGAAATGCTGTAATGAAAAGATTTTTAGATACAGATGTGAAAGAAATAAGGATATTTTCTCGTGATGAAAAGAAACAAGATGATATGAGGAAATTATATAAAAACGATAAGCTCAAATTTTATATCGGAGATGTCCGTGATCAACCAAGTGTAAAAAATGCTATGCATGATGTTGATTATATTTTTCATGCAGCTGCTCTTAAACAAGTGCCTTCTTGCGAATTCTTTCCTTTAGAGGCAGTTAAGACGAATGTACTAGGAGCAGATAATGTTCTTAGTGCTGCTATTGAATATGGTGTAAAAAAAGTCATCTGTCTTTCAACAGATAAAGCGGCTTATCCAATTAATGCTATGGGAATTTCTAAAGCTATGATGGAAAAAGTGTTTGTAGCTAAATCAAAAACTGTAAATCCTGAAAGAACACTTATTTGTGGCACAAGGTATGGAAATGTAATGGCTTCTAGAGGATCAGTAATTCCTTTGTTTGTAGAACAAATCAGAAGTGGTCAACCACTCACTGTTACAGATCCTAATATGACAAGGTTTCTTATGAGTTTGGAGGAAGCTGTTGAACTAGTTGTTTTTGCATTCCAAAATGCCGAAGCTGGAGATATCATGGTTCAGAAAGCTCCTGCCTCAACTATCGGTGATTTGGCGCAGGCAGTGAAAGAAATCTTTAATGCGGATAGTAAAATAAAAATAATTGGTACTCGTCACGGAGAGAAACTTTATGAGACACTACTTACTAAAGAAGAACATATTGTAGCGAAAGATATGGGAGGTTTCTATAGAGTACCAGCAGATAAAAGAGACCTAAACTATGACAAGTATTTTGTAGAAGGTAATGAACAATTACAACAAGTTGAGGATTACAATTCACACAATACCGAAAGATTAAACATTGAAGAGATAAAAGAAAAATTACTTGAGTTGGATTATATAAAGGAAGAGTTACAAAGCTGGGAGGTTAAATAGATGAAGATACTTGTACTTGGTGCTACAGGTATGGCAGGTCATATGATAGCAATCTATTTAAAAGAAGCAGGACATGAAGTGATAGCATTTAGTAGACGTGAATTTAAATATTGTGACAATATTATTGGGGATATTAGAGATTTTGATTTCTTGAGAAAAGTAATAGAAGAAGATAATTATGATGCAGTTATTAATGCAATTGGTATTTTGAATCAAGAGGCAGAAGACAAAAAATCTATGGCAGTACTATTAAATAGCTATTTACCTCATTATTTAAGTGATATAACAAAAGATACGAAAAAGAGAGTTATCCATATGAGTACGGACTGTGTTTTCTCTGGTGAAACAGGTGGATACACTGAGACTTCCTTCAGAGATGGCGAAACCTTTTACGATAGATCTAAATCATTAGGAGAACTCGAAAATAATAAGGATTTAACATTTAGAAATTCTATAATTGGTCCTGATATGAATTTTAAAGGGATTGGTCTTTTTAATTGGTTTATGAAACAAGATGGACAGATTAATGGATTTACCAAAGCAATATGGACAGGTGTAACAACATTAACCTTAGCAAAAGCCATGGAGCAAGCATTAAAAGAGAATCTTACAGGATTGTACAACTTGGTAAATAACGAAAACATCAGTAAATTTGAGTTGCTCAAGCTGTTTAACAAATACATGAAAGAAAACAAAAGTGGAATTTTACCAAGTGATAAACTTTCACTAGATAAGTCTTTAATAAACAGTAGAAAAGATTTTTCGTTTAAAGTACCTAGTTATGAGGATATGGTAGCTGAAATGGAAGAATGGATTGAGAACCATAAAGAACTCTATCCACACTATTTTAAATAAAGGAGGAGAAAGACTATATGCAAAAGTTAAAGCTTATGACGATTGTAGGAACACGCCCAGAAATCATAAAACTATCCGAAATAATTAAAAAGTGCGATAAGTACTTTGAACATATATTGGTACATACAGGTCAAAATTATGATTATACACTTAATGAAGTGTTTTTTGAAGAGTTAGGACTCAGAAAACCCGATTTTTACCTTGGAGTTGTTGGTGAAAACTTGGGTCAGACTATGGGAAATGTTTTGGCGAAATCATATGAAATTATGACGAAAGAAAATCCGGATGCACTTTTAGTTTTAGGTGATACGAATTCTTGCCTTAGCGTAATATCTGCAAAACGACTTAAAATTCCAATTTTCCATATGGAAGCTGGTAACAGATGCTTTGATGAAAATTTACCAGAGGAAATCAATAGAAGAATTATAGATCACACGAGTGATGTCAATCTTTGTTATACAGAGCATGCCAGAAGATATTTAAATGGTGAAGGAGTGCCAAAAGAAAGAACTTATGTTGTGGGTTCTCCTATGGCAGAAATTTTGAATGTTAATACAGATAAGATTAACAATAGTAAGGTATTAGAAACCCTAAACCTAGAAAAAGGCAAATATATTTTGTTATCTGCTCATAGAGAAGAGAATATTGACAATGAAGACAACTTCATGGCTTTGATGAATGCTGTTAATACTATGGCGGAAACCTATAATATGCCAGTGATTTATAGCACTCATCCTAGAAGTAAAAAATATATTGAGCAACGTGGATTCAAGTTTCATACAAATGTAAAAAGCTTGCAGCCATTTGGATTTTGTGATTACAATCACTTGCAACAGAATTCTTTCTGTGTAGTATCCGATAGCGGTACTATAGCTGAAGAAGCATCTTATTTTAAATTTCCAGCAGTATCTGTAAGGACAAGTACTGAAAGACCAGAAGCTTTAGATAAGGGAAATATGGTTATAGGGAGCATAACTACTGAGCAAGTTTTACAAGCTGTAGATATGGCGGTAGAGATGAACGCCAATGATGATTTAGGGGTTGATGTGACAAACTATGTCGATAGGAATGTTAGTGTTAAGGTAGTAAAGATTATTCAGAGCTATACAGGGATAGTAAATAAAATGGTGTGGAGGAAGTCGTGAGAATAATGATTTTTGATGTTCCTGCTGAAAGTGGAGGGGCACTAACAATATTAAATCAATATTATGATTTTGCAATGAAAGATTCTGAGAATGAATGGATTTTTGTTGTCAGCACTCCACGATTAGAAAATAGTAAGAATATAAAAGTATTTAATTATCCTTGGGTTAAAAAAAGTTGGATTCATAGACTTTGCTTTGATAAATTTGTAGCTCATAAAATAGTCGAGAAGTATAAAATAGATGAAGTTTTGTCATTGCAAAATGTAATTGTTGATAATTTGAAAGTTAAGCAAACACTATATTTGCATCAGTCATTACCATTTGTTGAAAAGCGATATAGGCTAACAGAGAATTTTAAACTTTGGGTATACCAAAATATAATTAGTAAAATGATATTTAATTCAATAAAAAAAGCTGATAAAGTAGTAGTTCAAACAAAGTGGATGAAAGAGGCTTGTTTGAAAAAGGTAGATACTGATGCTAATAAATTTAAAGTTGAGCAGCCAGAGGTCAATATAGTAGTTAAGAAAAAGTATTTACAAGAAGATAATGGAAATAAATTATTTTTTTATCCTGCAAATGGGATGATTTACAAAAATCATAAAATAATTGTTGAGGTAGCAAAAGAACTGGTTGCTCGTGGAATTAAAAATTTTGAAGTTATTTTTACATTAAAAGGTAATGAAAGTAGCCATATAAAAACTTTATACCAGTCAGTAAAAGAAGATAATCTTCCTATAAATTTTATTGGGCAAATAAGTTTAGAAGACGTTTATGATTATTATAGTAAGTCAATACTCATATTTCCTTCTTATATTGAAACTTTTGGTTTACCATTGTTAGAGGCGAAAATGCATGAAAGTCCAATATTAGCTTCTGATTGTGCTTTTTCTCATGAGATATTGGATGGATATGATAAAGTTGCTTTTTTTGATCCATTTAATAGTAAGAATTTGTATGAAATAATGAAAGATAAGCTGAGAGGAAATAAAAGATAAAAGGAAGATGTATATGGAACAAACTGTTAAAAATATTAAAAAAAGCAAATCTATAGCAAATAAATATACATGGTTTACAACACAATATTATATTTTAGCGATGCTTGTGAATTTTGCATATTTGTATTGGAATAGTATAAGGGTTGGAGTTATGTGTGCGGCTATTATGATGCTAGTTGTTATGAATTATATACTTGGAAAAGCAAGCAAAGTAAGAATAACTGTCACAAAAACAACTTTGCTAATTCTTGTTTATATAATTTACAATTTACTCACTATATTTATTGGTGTTATAAATGGCTATTCAGCTTTAATAGGTATATCAGAATTTTCAAATGGATTATTACCAATAATTTTTTATTTTGTTGCACTAGATATGAGTGATTTAGAAGAATCTAAGTTCGTGAAATCTTTTATATATGCGTGCCTATTCCTGGTGTTAACGGGTATGTTTATGTACATCGTAAAACCAAGTATTTATTTTGAGTATATGCAACGATCAATTGTCAATTATTATCAACAAATGTATTTAGCTGACCCAAGAATGCATTCTTTTCTTGGGTCAGTTGGAGTAGGTTCTATTGCTTGCATGGGTTTAGCTTTTGAAATGGATTTTTTTATCTCTAAGAGTAAAAAATATCGGGCGATATTAGTAAGCTTAATTCTATTGATAGGAATCATATTGACAATGCAACGATCGGCTTGGCTATTTGCCGTGATGACTATTATATTAATGAGTATGTCCACATTTAATAATAAACGTAGGAGCTTTAAATTTATCATGAGATATGGGCTTATCGTGATAATAGTTGCTGCTATTGTTGTTTCAGTATACCCGAATTTAATAGAAAGGATTCTTTTACGAATATCATCAATGACAACTGCTATAGATGGAAGAAGTGCTAACTGGGGCTATGTATTGAAACAAGGGATAGAAACACTAGTTGGTGGAGGCTTAGGTACAGGAGGCCATCGAGCAATGTACATAAAAGCTATTACAATACGGGATGGTAATTACTTTAAAATGATTTATGAGATTGGGTTGATAGGAACCATAATGTTCATTGGTATTATGGTATCAACAATAATGAAAGGTATCAGGAATTATAGAAGATGTTCGGTTTATTTATGTATAGTATTAGGAATTTTATTTCAAGCAATTGGTTCAAGTATTTTAACGTTTCAATTAGTTGTACCGATGTTTTGGTTTGCAATTGGAAGGATCAATTGCAAAGTAAAAATATTAAAGAATGTTAATGATACCGGACATGAGTAGCCTGAGTTTTTAGCACTATTTAAATATAATTATTGGTGAGGGGATAAAAATGAAAGTTTTAGCAATATATTTGCCACAATTCCATAGAATTGAAGAAAATGATAAGTGGTGGGGTGATGGTTACACAGAATGGACTGCTGTTAAAGGAGCGCGACCACTTATGAAAAAACATTATCAACCGAAGGTGCCTTTAAATAGTAAATATTACGATTTGTCAGAAAAAAGTGGAAATGCATGGAAAACACAAAGTGATTTAGCTAATCAATATGGAGTGTATGGTTTTTGTATATATCATTATTGGTTTAAAGGAAAACAATTGCTTGAGAAGCCAATGGAAATTCTTTTAAGTAATAAACATATTAATACAAAATATTGTATTTGTTGGGCAAATGAATCATGGACGAGAACTTGGTATGGGTTAGAAAAAGAAGTGTTAATGTTTCAGGAATATGGTGATGAATCTGACTGGAAGGAACATTTTGAATATCTTTTGCAATTTTTTCAAGATGATCGATATATTAAAGTAAATAATAAGCCAATGTTGAACATTTATAGGAGCAGTGATATTGATTGCCTTGATAAAATGATTAAGTGTTGGAATGAATTGGCGATACAAAATGGGTTTAATGGGATATATATCATAGTTGCAAATACGGGGGGGGAACTTGAGGATAGGGAACATTTAGTAGATGCAAAATATAATTTTGAACCCGGATATACTTTGAATCATATTCTTCCGAAGTCTAAACGAAATATTATTAATATAAATACCGGTTTAAGAACATTATATAATAAGATTTTTACTAATAAAATTGTTGAACGTGTAATAGATGCCAAGATGGTAAATGCTGCAATGAATCAAAAGGAAACTAGTAGTAAAATACCAGTTTATAAAGGTACATTTGTGATGTGGGATAATACGCCACGACGTGATTATAAAGGATTAGTTTACAAAAATACAACACCTGAATTATTTTATAAGTCACTCAAAAAAATCCAAAATGAAATTAATGATAGCGGGGATTTTATTTACATTAATGCATGGAATGAATGGGGTGAGGGTTGTTATTTAGAACCCGATGAAGTGAATAAATACGAATATCTTGAAACAATAAAAAAAGTTGTATCCTCTTAAGTTCTGTTCTTTAATTAATAGTACTGTATAATGTTAAATTGCAGTGATTAACAATTAAAGTAGTGGTTACCGAGAAGTTTAAAAATACTTTTGCTGTATAGAGCTTTTAATATTGATTACCGGTAAAAATTACGAGGGGTGAATGAATGGGAGAAACAATTAAACAAAAATCAGTAGATAGATTATTCAAAGGAACGGTAGTATATTTTATTGGTACGTTTATAAGTAAGAGTATGACAATACTTATTTTACCACTTATTACATATAAACTTACTACAGAGCAGTATGGTTATTATGATTTAATTATTACTATAACTATGATTATAATGCCGATTTTCACCGTACAGTCAATAGAAGCGGTTTTTCGATTTCTTTTTGATGCGGATACTAAAAGACAGAGTATTTTGTTATCAAATGTATGGGCGATGGTAGTAATAGGAAGTATAGTTTGCGGTATTATATTATTTTTTGTTAACAGATTAATATATGAAATACCTTATTGGAATTGGCTTTATTTATATTACATTGCTACTGTAATGCTTACTATGTATCAGCGTGTAGCGAGAAGCTTAGGAAAAAATTTACAATTTGCTATTTCTGGAATTATAAATACAATTGTAATGATTATATCACAAGCAATTGCTTTAATTTGTTTCAGTGCGACAATAGAGGGTTTGGTTATTGCTTTTGCTGTTGCGGCATTAATTACTTGTGTATATTTAGAATATCACACTAAGTCAATTAGACAGTTTTCTTTAAAGAATATAAAGGTTTCGGTTATTAAAGAGTTTGTTAATTACGGGTTACCACTTGTACCTAATAATATTAGTTGGTGGGCAGTTTCTATGATTAATAAATTGCTAATAATCAGTTATTTAGGAGTAGGTGCTAATGGGATTTATGCTATTACTGCAAAATTCACTGCATTATTAGCTGTTTTAATTAATGTTTTCAAACTTGCTTGGCAAGAAAGCGCTATTGTTGCTTATGATGAAAAGGATAAAGAAGAGTTTTATTCAAAGGTATTCAATGGATACCTAAGTTTAGTTGCTTGCGGATGCTTTATAGTTACGCCACTAATTAAGATCATGTTGCCATTCTTAGTAGCTAGCGATTATCAATCTGCATGGTTGTATATACCGATAACTATGATAGGCGTAAGTATTTCAGCAATGGTTTCATTTTATGGTGCTGGATATATAGCGTCAGGAAAAACAGGCGGTGCTTTTTGGACTACTACTTTTGGAACAATTATTGATGTTGTGTTTTGTTTTATATTCATTAGAAAAATTGGATTGTTTGCACCAGCATTAGCAACAACTTTTGCCTACCTAGGAATATGGATTATAAGGCATATAAGTATGCGTAGTTTTTATAGGATTACTATTGATTATAAAAAAATATTATTACTTGTTGTTATAGGTATTGTTTCATTATATTTTTATTACCGTATAAGCAACATAGGGAACGTTATTTTGATGCTTGTATTATGTTTATATACATTAATAGATAACAAAGAACTAATAAGTAGTACAGCAAAAAAAATTTTATTAGGAGCCAAGAGTTACAAATTTAACAACAAATAAAAAGTTGGAGGTCTTATAATGCCTGTTATAATTCGAACATTTTTGCATCAGGGGAGAAGGTGCACAATTTTTATTATAAAGAAAATAATGTTGCTGATCCCCAAACAACGTAATTTAATACTATTTGGTTCTTGGTTTGGCAATAAATATGCCGACAATACTAAATATATGTATGAGTATTTACTGAAAAGAGATGATTTGGATATTTATTGGTATACAAGAAACAAGGAGATATATTACAAGCTAAAACAAGAGGGAAAGCCAGTTTTGTTATCATCTCAACCCAAAGCTATTTGGAAACAAATTCGCGCGAGTTTATTAGTGCCGACAATTGGTCTGTATGATTTTAATCAGTTTTTTTTAAGCAACTGTGTGTATTTAAATCTATGGCACGGAATACCATTAAAACAAATAGAATATGATCAGTATCATTTTTATAAACCGGATCAACAGTCAAAAGAAGATAAAAGATCCATAGCCTATCTGGATTTATTAAGAAACGGGATTGAAGAATACATTGTTGCTACAAGTAAGTTGGTCGAAGATATTTATATCAGGGCATTTCATCTGAAACCCTCCCAAGTTTTAAATTTAGGGCAACCACGTAATGATGTTTTTTATGATAAATCTCTTAGACAAGGAGTAAATAGTATCGTCAAACAAATTAAAAACAATAAAAAAGCTATTGTATATATGCCAACACATCGAGATGATGGAAGAGTTAAAATGCCAATGAATGAATTACTTAATTTAGCAAAAATACAGAAAGTTTGTGAAGATAACAATCATGTATTTATAATCAAAAAGCATTTCTATCATAGAAGTGAAGTTGAGGATTTATCTATGTACAAGGATATTTTTGATATTACAAATGAAGAACTCGATGCTCAAGCGTTGCTATATGAAGCGGATATTCTGATAACAGATTATTCGAGTTGTTACTATGATTATTTGCTTTTGAATAGACCTATTATTTTCTATGCATATGACCTTGAATACTATTTAAACAAAGAAAGAAATATGTATTTTGAATATAAAGATAGGATAGTTGGACCGCAGTGTGGAACAAAAGATGAACTTACCACTTGCTTAGAAGACTTAATAAGATTTGATATTGATAAATTTGAAGACGAACGAATATCATTGCGAGATAGCTATTACAGTAATCATAATCAAAGAGGTGTAAGGGAACAGATTTTAGATTTTATATATGATGTTATAGAGCGTAATTAGAATAAGATAAAGGAGCTATTTGAAATGAAAGGAATAATTTTAGCAGGTGGATCGGGTACACGCCTTTATCCACTCACAATGATAACAAGTAAGCAACTATTACCGGTTTATGACAAACCAATGATATATTATCCATTGTCAACACTTATGCTAGCAGGAATTAAAGATATCTTAATAATTTCCACACCACAAGATTTACCAAACTTTAAGAAGTTATTAGGAGATGGCAGTCAATATGGTATTAGCCTATCATACAAGGAGCAGCCATCACCAGATGGACTTGCTCAGGCATTTATTATTGGTGAAGATTTTATTGGTGATGACTCGTGCGCTATGATCCTTGGAGATAATATCTTTTACGGTAATGGGTTTACATCAATGCTAAGAGAAGCAACAGAGAATGCAAAAAACGGCAAAGCGAGTATTTTTGGATATTACGTAAATGATCCAGAAAGATTTGGAATTGTAGAGTTTGATGATAGCGGGAAAGTGATATCTGTTGAAGAAAAACCACAAAAGCCGAAATCAAATTATTGCATCACTGGATTATATTTTTATGATAAGCGTGTTGTTGAGTATGCAAAAAAAGTCAAGCCTTCATCAAGGGGAGAACTTGAAATTACGGATTTAAATAGAATGTATCTTGAAGATGAAACTCTCAATGTACAACTATTAGGCAGAGGGTATGCTTGGTTAGATACAGGGACAACAGATAGTTTGATGGAAGCGGCAGAATATGTTCAAATGATTGAGAAAAGACAAGGCATAAAAATTTCGGCTCCGGAAGAAATTGCTTTTATAAATAAATGGATTGATAAGGAAACTGTATTAAAGTCAGCCGAACGATATGGAAAGTCTCCTTATGGAGAGCATTTGAGAAGAGTTGCTGATGGGAAAATAAGATATTAATGCTTAAGGAGTAGTGAATATAATGAAAATTACTAAAACTAAGTTTAAAGGATTAAAAGTTATAGAAACAGATATATATGGCGACCATAGAGGTTGGTTTACTGAGTCGTATACAAAGGAAAAGTTTCGGGATAACGGTATTGATGTTGATTTTGTTCAAGACAATCAGTCTTATTCAGCTCAAAAAGGAACTTTAAGAGGGATTCATTTTCAGACACGTCCGAAGACTCAAACGAAGATGATTAGGTGCACAAGAGGCGCTATTATAGATACGGTGGTGGATTTAAGAAAAGGATCCGATACATATAAGCAATGGTTTAGCATAGAGTTGTCGGCGGATAATAAGAAGCAGCTTTTCATACCCAAGGGCTTTGGGCATGCTTTTTTAACTATGACGGACGATGTAGAAGTGCAGTACAAGGTGGATGAGTATTATTCATCGGAACATGACCGTAGCATTCGATTCGACGATCCGGAACTAAGCGTTAGGTGGGGCATTGAGGCGCCGATTCTATCGGAGAAAGATTTGAATGCGCCATTCTTGAAGGATAGCGATGTGGATTTCAGTATCAAAGTTCTAGTTACGGGTGTCAAGGGGCAGTTGGGATACGATGTTGTAAAAAGACTGGATGCTCTTGGCATAGAGCATGTTGATGTGGATATTGATGATTTTGATTTGACCGACAAGGAGCAGACAGAGGCATTTATCTTGAACTGCAAACCGGACGTTGTGGTGCATTGCGCCGCGTATACGGCCGTGGATAAAGCCGAGGACGAAAAAGAAAAGTGTTACGCGGTCAATGTGGAGGGAACCAAGAATATTGCGGGGGCCTGCAAGTTGGCAGATACGAAAATGGTCTACATCAGCACCGACTATGTTTTTGACGGTCTGTGGACAGAACCGCAACCGGAGGATAAAACTACTAAGCCGGTCAACTACTATGGCTACTCAAAAGAACAAGGGGAGAAGGTTGTTAGGGAAATTCTGGAAAAATATTTTATTATAAGAACTTCATGGGTGTATGGTAAGAATGGAAATAATTTTGTTAAAACAATGCTTAAATTGGCTGAATCTAGAGATGAATTAAATGTTATTAACGATCAAATAGGTGCGCCGACATATACACCAGATTTAGCTGCATTAATTTGTGATATACTTCAAACAACAAAATATGGAACTTATCATGGTGTAAATGAAGGTTGTATTAGTTGGTATAACTTTGCAGTCGCCATTTTTGAGAAGGCAGGGATTGAAATGAAAGTAAATCCCATACCGACATCCGAGTACCCGACGAGAGCCAAACGGCCATTGAATTCTAGATTGTCTAAGAGTAAACTAGATCAAAATGGATTTAATAGATTGCCAAAATGGGAAGATGCTTTAGATAGATACTTAGCAGCTTTAGAAGATTGAGTATTGAGGAGAGAAAATAAAATGAAAACAATGTTGGTAACAGGTGGAGCTGGTTTTATAGGAAGCAATTTTGTAAAACTAATGCTAAATAAGTATCCGGATTATAAAATTATAAATATTGATGCCCTTACATATGCAGGGAATCTGGAAAATCTTAAAGATATCGATGGAAACTCGAATTATGAGTTCATTAAAGCCGATATTAGAGATAGAGAAAAGATTGAAGAGTTATTTAGAAACAATGAAATAACATCAATTGTAAACTTCGCTGCAGAATCACATGTAGATAGAAGCATTGAAGAGCCGGAAGTGTTCCTAACAACTAATATTATTGGAACTCAAACACTTTTAGATGTTGCCAAAAAACATTGGAAAATTAATCCTAAAGACAAATATTGCAAAGAATATAAAGAAGGAGTTAAATTCCTTCAAGTTTCTACTGATGAAGTTTATGGGGCATTAGGTAAAGAAGGCATGTTTGTAGAAACAATGCCTTTAATGCCAAATAGTCCGTATTCTGCATCAAAAGCGAGTGCAGATATGGTTGTAAGGGCATATAATGAAACATTTGGTATGCCTGTAAATATTACTCGTTGCAGTAATAACTATGGTGCATATCAATTCCCCGAAAAACTTATTCCACTTATAATAAACAATTGCTTGAAAGAAAAAGACTTGCCGGTTTATGGTGACGGTATGCAAATTAGAGATTGGCTTCATGTTTCGGATCACTGCTCAGCAATTGATGCTGTATTACATACAGGTGAAGTTGGTGAAGTTTACAACATCGGTGGTAATAATGAAAAAGCGAATATTGAAATTGTAAAATTGATTATAGAAAAACTTGGAAAGTCTGATAATTTAATTAAATATGTAAAAGACAGACCAGGACATGATAGAAGATATGCAATAGATAATACTAAAATTACAACTCAATTAGGTTGGGAACCGGTATATACATTTGAACAAGGGATGAAAGAGACAATTGAATGGTATTTAAATAATACTGAGTGGATTGAAAATATCATCTCCGGTGATTACACTAACTACTATGATCAGATGTACACAGGAGTGTGATTAATAGAGTTTTTCCGCTGGAAGCGAGATGAACATATTAGTAACCGGCGGTATAGGTTTTATCGGCAGCCATACTATCGTGGAACTGGAGTCCGTTTCCAAACCTTTAGAATATTACTATAATAATATTGTGATTAGTAAGATGTGTGTGAAGTATGGCGTTGAGAAGTTTGTATTCAGTTCATCAACGACAGTTTATGGAGACAAGAGCCGCCTTTAAGAGAGGATATGGATTTTAAGAAGATAACCAATCCATATGGTGAAAACAAAGCTATGAGTGAGAGGATTCTGACTGATACAGCGAAAGCAAATGGTGGATTTGCAGTAAGTATATTAAAATACTTCAATCCAGTAGGAGCTCATGAGAATGGTTGATTGGTGAGGATCCTACTGGAATTCCCAATAATTTAATGCCTTTTGTGATGAAAGTAGCCAAGGGTGAATTAGAGGAGTTGAAATAAATAATTAAGACCCAATTTAATTTAAATCTACTAATGAGGTGAATAAAATGAACAGAACGGTGGTTAATTCCAAGAATAAGTTCAAAACTGAAGAGTTGAAGATCTTTGAAACTAACTATTGGACTTGGCCATTACGGCTACATCAACCGACTATAGAAGCAGGGATTCTTACTTAAAAAAAGGAATGTGCTTACTTTGAGAAATTATATTTCAGGGGATACTCTAACCTTGATACTATAATTAGGTCTATTGAAAAACACTAAAGTAGTTATTTAATTATGATATTATGAATTGCCTTATGTTAATGAGGGTTGATAAGCAAATTCATTATTATGTAATACTCAGATATGAAAATGAAGTAGAATTTTTAAATAAAACTTGGAAAAACAATTTGTGGACAGGAGTTTATAATTTGCCTGGTAATAGCTTGGATACGCTTATGAGAATTACTTCGATTATAAAGAACCATTTAGTTTTGTAAGTTGACGGAATTTAACGTTCTAAGGGAGGAATAATTTTGAAAAAGTACAAAGTAGGTTATACAACAGGTGTGTATGATATGTTTCATATTGGGCACCTTAATATTCTAAAAAATGCTAAAGAACAATGTGAATATCTTATTGTTGGAGTGACTACTGATGAATTAGTGTCATATAAGAATAAGAAAGCTATAATTCCACATGAAGAGAGAATGGCAATTGTGGAAAATATCAAGGATGTTGACAAAGTAGTACCTCAAGAAAACATGAACAAAATGCAAGCTTGGGAAAAGAATAAATTTGACGTTATGTTTGTTGGTAGTGATTGGCAAGGCACGGATAAATGGAATCAGCTTGAAACCCAATTTGCTGAAGTAGGAGTAGATATAGTTTATTTTCCTTATACAAAAGGAACTTCATCTACGCAATTAAGAGAAGTTCTAGATAAAATTATGAATAGTGACGTGGCAGTTACTAAGGAATAAAAAACAATCTAGTTTTTAAAGAAATCTCAAGCAAGATCGATTTTGTATAAATGTGATAAATAGCAAACTAAGTTATTTACAAATTCAACAGAAGCAGAAGCTTTAAAATTATTTTCCAATAAATACCTTGCCATGAGAGTGGCTTACTTCAACGAACTTGATACCTATGCGGAAGTAAGGAGCCTCGACACTAAGCAAATAGTTGAGGGTGTATGTTTAGATCCTAGGATAGGAAGCCACTATAACAATCCGTCCTTTGGTTATGGTGGATACTGCCTGCTCAAAAACAAAGCAAGGGGACGGGGTTCAATGTCATTAACTTAAGATATTACTATTAAAATTGAGAAGAGCAGGATATGAAATTTTTCATACTCTGCTCTTTTTTTTGAAATAAATCAAGAAAACGCTTGACATATAATGTAAAAAATGTGGCGAAGCCTCTTAAATGAAGTATATTTTATGGAGGTGCTACACATGAATGCTTACCCTAAGCTTCTTAAACACAAACTTCTTATGATTATCCGAAAGATGGCTGATTCGCCGGAACCATTTGTTTGCTCTCCCGGCAAAGATTTTACTCGGAAAAGGAAACTGGATTTTGAAACAATGTGCAAGATTATTATTGGAATGAACGGAAATTCTCTTCGCAAAGGATTGTATGAGTACTTTAACTACGATGTAAATGCTGCCACCACTCCCGCCTTTTGTCAGCAACGGGCAAAATTGAACGAAAATACTTTTAAGCATATGTTTAATAGCTTTACAGCGTCAACAAGCAAACTCAAACTTCACAAAAATTATCGCTTGTTGGCCGTTGATGGTTCCGCACTAAATATTCATTATGCTCCGGATAATCCAGATACTTATGTAAAACGTACCTGTAACTCCAAGGGATACAATGCACTGCATTTAAATGCACTGTATGATCTAAAAAACAAGCTTTATGCAGATGGTCTTGTTCAACCTGGCAAAGCTATGAATGAATGTCAGGCTCTTTGCGATATGGTTGACCGCTCATCCGTTGCCGGCAATGTTCTTGTCATTGGCGACAGGGGATACGAGAGCTACAATGTCTTTGCACATGTAATGGAAAAAAGTTGGAAGTATCTAATCCGAGTAAAGGACAAGGATAGCAATGGTATAACAAAAGCTCTTGATCTGCCCAAAACCGAAGAATTTGATACAACTGTAACTGTCCAGCTATCTCGTAGCAGTTCTATGATAACTAAAGCATCTTTACCTTTTCATAAGCTGATTCCCCAGCGATCCCAATTTGATTATCTGGATAATGCACTAGATAATTATCCAATAACTTTTAGGATTCTTCGTTTCAAAATCTCTGAAAATACTTATCGAATGGTTTTTACTAATCTTACCATCGGTGAGTTTTCATTTGATGAAATTGATGATCTTTACCAACTGCGATGGGGTGTCGAAACATCTTTTCGTGAATTGAAGTATGCTATAGGCCTTACATCTTTTCATTCTAAAAAGGTGGCGTTCATCCTTCAGGAAATCTATGCTCGCTTGATTATGTATAATTTCTGCGAAATGATTACTATGCAGGTCATCATACAACAGAAAGATACAAAACATGTTTATCAAGTAAACTTTACGGCAGCAATAGATTTTTGCAAAAAATTCTTTTGCACCTGGAAGAATGAACATCCACCTGATATTGAAGCCTTGATCCGTAAAAACATACTACCCATTCGCAAAGGTCGCATGTTCCAACGCTTTATAAGACGCGGAAGAACCATCAGCTTCAATTACAGAACAGTATAGCATAAACTATAAATCAATGATTTTAGGCAGACTTACAATCTGTCTATTTGTGGTGCGCAATTTTATTTATTTGATATTATAAAGAGTTCTCTAAAAAGTATACTACGTCGAAAAGCATATTTGGTATGTGGATTAAGACTAACTTAATGACATTGAACCCCGTCCCTTTGCTTTATTTACAATTTGTAAAAGCCATTGTAACCATCTACTGTGCTGCAAATGTTTTTGCAAAAATTTTCGCATTTTTCTCAGCTGCAACTATTTTTAAATCTACATCAACCTGATATAAAAGCCCTTGCTATATGGTCCGTCCGAGACATGCTTTTACCGCGTACACATGCATTAATAAACAATATATTCATAATCTGCTCCCCATAAAAATCATTTAATTTTTGTTAATCATTATTTATCGACATTCTTTCAACTACCCTGCATCAATAAAAAAGATATCCTAGATTCCTAATATAATTCTCTGCTGCTTTATTATTTGTACCTATGTATCAACATCATATCCTTTACACTAAAACCTTCTTTTTCCATTGTAAGCATCAATTATAGAGTAGCGTAGTTTTAGATGAAAATCAAAGTCAAAATAGATCGATATTAATCGATCTATTCAGTATGCTCCAAAAGGATTAATGATAGCTATAAAAAGAAAGTTCTTCTGGGAAATTCATTTAAACTGAATCTGCAGATTATTCTTTTGTTTTTTTACGCTTAACTTAATGGCATTGCCCCGTCCCTTTGCTTTGCATTGCATTGCGTTTCTAGTTAATCGTCACCGGTACATCCTTCTTCCAATTCAACAACTAAGTTTGTAATTCCACTTGTATTCTTAATTTCTATTTCTTTGATTCTCTGAAATGGGCTATTTGGATTCCATTGACCCGCATAAGGAAAACGCCAAGTTTCAAGCAAGAGTGGCTTTTGATCTTTCGTGATTAGAAAACAAATTTTGTTTGTTTCAATTCCATATTTTAAAAACTCAGGTTGAGGGGTTGGATCATAATCACGCAAACACTGATTGTCTGCTTTATGCGATTTTTTAACTTACTTTATCAATAATTGCTTTGATTGCTTCGCTATATTTAGGGTTCAGTTCATCGGAAACCGTTTTTAAAAATTCATCTATATGCAATGAAATAATTTTTGCTTTGCGCAATTCCTCTGACATCCAAATGCTTTTTTCTCGAGGCAAATCATTTATACTTTCTTCGATTTCTTCACACTTTTTATCCCAATATCGAATATAAGTTGCCCTTTCAACAGTACCATAAATATCAAAACCATCTAAAACTACAAACATTGTTTTTTCAATCCATTTTTGTTCTTTCATAAGTTGAATTACTTCAAATAAACATGATGTAGATTGTAGATATTCGGGCGAAATAATTAATACAGCAAAATCCTGATCTCGAATAGTTGTCATAAACTCTGTAATACTTCCCCAATTCTCAATACCATGTTTATCTCTCTTAACTTGTACAGATTTTGATATCGAAGATTCAATTTCATCGGCAAAATTGCTATCATTTTGGTTATACGAGATAAATACTGTAGGCTTATCCTCAATATCATCTATAGAATATGTAGGTATATCCGTATTCACTAAAACCTTACTATCAATTTCAGTATTAAAATCTCCATATCGTTTATTAAGCTGAGATTTCAATTTTTGAACTTCCGGATTTTCTTCAAATAATTCCAATTCGCATAATTCTTTTATAATGGTATAACGTTGTTCCGAATTAAACTTTTGAAGATTTTGATGTAATGCCATACTTTTTTTCTTGATACGGCTACCAAAATTACCAAAATCCGAACTAGTTATAGGTGTTTCAACATCAAATTCTACCGCATAGTAGTTACACTCTTTAATTATTTGACTTCCAGTCAATCCCTTTGCCGTATCCCCTAAAATATCGCTCGCATATGCGATAAATGAATCATTCACTTTTTTCACTTTGAATTCACTCCTTATAGTTCCTACTAATCACCATAACATATCCATATATGTGCTTAGTCATAATCTAATCTATTTGATTTTCCTTTTCTTTTTGATTCTTTTAATGAATTTTTCCGTTAATCATCTTCCGTATTATGAGATATCTCAAACATTTATATTGTTGTCTCTAATGATGCCGAGGTAATATTTCACCACCTCTATATTTATGAAATCATTGTCACTATATTCCTTCTCTAAATAAAACATTACTAATAATTAGTTCATATTTCCCAAAGATCAAGAAGTTTGATGTCTCTACTATCCGGCTTATTTATATCATCCAGTTCATCCACCTGCACATTAACCGGAAAATCAAGCGCCAGTCCACTACATATGCATTGTCCCTGTGACAGAATTGGTATCATTTCCTGCTTTGACCTATCGAGAAATGAAACGGACTTTCTAATTGCAAATAAGTCTTCATCATTTACAAGTCTATGAATAAAATAATTATGAAGTTGTGATACCAATGTTGCTGAAATATCTGAAGGTCTCTGGCTAGAAATAGTTATAAAACAACCGAATTTTCTACCTTCCTTTATGATTTCTTCAAAAACCTCCAATCTATAATCTTTCCATGAAGCACTTTCTCTGTTTGAGTTTTCAGAAAGAATATTATGTGCTTCATCTATAATTAAATGAAGACTTGTAGTACCTTTTTCTGTTTGCTTTTGCTTTTCATATACTTCTTTGCATACAAGTAAGGGAATGATTTTTTTCATATGTATATTACAATTAGATATTGAAACAATTTGAATAGTTTCTTCATCGCAAGTATCCTCATTGAATTTCAATACTTTAGAAATCTCATTAATTCTCTTCTCCGATCTCTTCATCATTGGTGAAATGTGCTCGTCATTGCTATATCCTTTTAATGTTTCATATATGTGTTTATATTTCAAAATAATATCAAACAATTTTAACGGTTCAATATCTCGACAATTTTTAGCTTCAAATATATTCAAGCACTCTTCTTCTTCAATTTTTTCTTTCAAGAATGTTTTAAGATCATCAATTTCATTAAAATATTTATTTCTATTATGATTATATAAACATACGCTTACTGTATGATACTCTATATCATCAAACAATTTCTCGAATTTGTTAACATTACCACCGTATATTTTGAATAGTAAATTTACAATATCTGTCTTGACTTTATTGAATTTTGCCGGATTTTCATGAATTGGTCTTAATAAATCGCCAAATCCAATAGTCCTTATCTTATAATATTTATAACTTTTCAATACTCTATCTAAAAAAGGTCGCTGAGTCTTTTCAGTAGCATCAAATATAATTGACCAAAAAACAGTATCCTCAATAACGCTTCGCGGTAGTGGAAATTTATCACCATCGTCAGTTCGCGTGTCCAATTTATAGACTTTCTTTTCGCTAGTTAAAACCTTTTCTGATGTATACTCGTCATTAAAGTCAATTAATACAAACTTACTCTTTCTATAATTCATGCCTGAGCTAAATAATTCCGTGTATAGTTTAGCCAATGTATTTGATTTACCACTACCTGTATTTCCAAATATTCCAATATGACTTGCAAATAGTTTTTGTATACCAAGCGCCAATTTATAGTTATCATATCCAGCAATATTCCCTAGTTTAACAACCGGCTCCAATTCTTTTGTAAAAGAAAAAATTTTTTGTACTTCGTCTTCTTTAAGCACATAAACATAATTAGATATCATCGGTGTCTCATATAAACCTTTAACAAATAACTTTTTTTCATTAAAATAACCTAATATCTTTACATCTAACACTCGCGAATATGTATCTGAATGTTTGCTGTAAGAGTCAATATTTTTGTACTCTTTCATATATTCGCCTTCGACAACAGCAATGATTTCTGTATATCCTTTTAATATTTTTACATAATTCCCAACAGCAATATTTTTGATAATATTACCATTATAAAGAAGTCTTGATGTATTCTTTTCTTTGTAAACTTTCACTTTTGAACTAATCCCGACAACGTCAACAATTTCACCTATCAATAATATATCATTCATACTTAACACCCATACATAATTGAGTTAAGTTCACTCAAATCAATATTCTTGTTCTCGCAATAAATATGAAATACATTGTTATAATCTTTAAACATTTTCTTGAAAGCATTCAAGTCCGTATGATTGAATACAAAAATATACATCGTCATTGAAGGATTTGATAACGCTCTTTTTGTAATACTACATATATGTTCATCTTTAAAAGAAAATCCAAATACAAATAGTACCGAATTATTCTTTTCAAGTTCATTAGCGTACATTCTCAACAAATCATAATAAACATTTGACAACAAGGTTTCTTCAAACTTTCTTTTCGTTGGATTTATTATATGTATCTCTCTATATGAATCGATAAATTTGTCAACTCTTTCTATTACTCCATCGTCAAAAGAATCCTCTGCTAAATTAATCTTAACTATTGATTCACTAATTTGTGGATTTTCCGATTTTTTATAACTAAATCTACAATCATCGAAAACATCTGCCTTTTCTTCAATAGATTTCAAAAACTCCGATGGATTTATTCTATAAAAAATCTGATCTTGAAGTTTCGACCATGTCAAAGAACCATGAAGCTTGTACAAATTAATGGTAGGAATCTGTGATTCGCGTTCTGTATTTTGAACGATTTGCTTCACAATTCTATTATAATTTTGAGTTGAGAATGAAGGTGCTAGTCGACCTGAAAACCCATCATTATAATAAATATTATTACTTTCTAAAGACAACTCGAAAAACATGTCATAATTTGTCGTAAATATATTGACTCTTTCCAATAAGTTTTTATCATTCCGACTTGATAACAACCCACTTAATTTCAAAATGAATTCATTCGAATTTTCAAAAGATATATTGGTCTCTATATCATTTTTGTGAGGATAAATACTATTTCTAAAAAAATCGTATAAAACCAAAGCTTCAACTGCACTCTTAGCATCTTTATTATCTGCATTAGTTATTTCATTCTTTTCAATTAAAGACTCTATATCTCCTAATGTCTTAAGTTTTTCATGACAATATCCAGAACCAATCAAAAAATTAATATTGCAAGATTCAAAAAGGTCTCTAATCTGTTTATTAAAATCTTCTTTACTATATTTAGTTATTACGGTGCAACTGTCACAATGAATTTCAATTGTTTCATCAACTTCAATATCATCTTCTTTAACTAGTTCAAGAACAGTTCTTTTCTCGACATCCTTCATCAAATCACCTCTTCCTACGTTTTTTCATTTGCTATAAATTTCAGTATTACCTTCTCTCTACTACCTTTCAGAGGCCATCGGTTTCTCTATCGATGCTTCATACACCAACCCTTGACCTCGTTGTCACATATGAGCATAGCTTGCTTCATTACTATCCTGACCGATTACAATTGCTGGTTAGGCGGATATTTATATTCCCCCCTTAAGGTTTCCTGTCTATTTATAATATCGTTTTTATTATATCACTAACGCATCCAAATAATCCATATAATGGAACCGCTTTTGCCAAAGCTTTTCATTAAAGAAATACCGACTACACTTGCGGCCATTTTTTCTATATTTGAATCCAAAAGAACATATTATTGGGGACGAAAAAGCGAGCATGCACATCAATATTTGATATACATGCTTGCGCTCCTTCAATTATTCTGTATCTCACGCGATTTTTTTGCCAATCAACGAAATAGGGACGGGGGTAAATTCGTTGATTTGTGATATATTGTAATAAAAGTATTTTTCATCGAAGCAATGAAAGCGATTAGCTAGAACAACTTAATATCTACCCCAATATTTGAAGGAGGAACAACTCTATGAAATGCAGAAGCGAATATGAAAAAAAA
>SWCC01000348.1_pt1 | contig 43247 bp, 41 predicted proteins | sample 4692971 | NCBI WGS metagenome assembly SWCC01 (sample SAMN10267277, study PRJNA491770) | bioreactor metagenome | isolation source: DHS bioreactor inoculated with subseafloor sediment | place: Japan: off Shimokita Peninsula | collected 2006-08 | reverse complement strand
GGTGGGAAAGTAGGTCGTCGCCAGGACTTTTTTTTTCTCTTCTCTTGAGGATGGAGCTTAACCAGCTTCCATCCTTTTCTTTTTTCTGGCCTGCCTGATTTCTCAGGCCAGGCTCCATTCCATCACTCTCCGCGCTGCCAAGTCGTATTCGTGACCTGCGCTGATCACTTTGACGGTTCGTGTTCACTCATCGAGTGGTGGGCGTTTTGCCGGAGAGGCCGCTTTATGGCCGGCATTGCAAGCCTTCATCTATTCAGAATGCGGTGCGCCCAGGAGGGCCTGCGCTACTTCCTGAATGATCCAGGATGGAGTGGAGGCTCCGGCGGTGAGGCCGACACGTTTGAGCTTTTTCAGTTCGGCCAGGGGAAGTTCAGCTGCGGTTTCGACGTGTACGGCAAATATCCCTGCTTCCTGCGCAATCTGGGCCAGCCTTCTGGTGTTCCCGCTGTTTTTGCCACCGACGATCACCATGCCTTCAACTCGGCGCGAAAGTACGCGCACCTCTTCCTGTCTGTCCTTGGTGGCCATGCATATCGTGTCCAGAATGGACATGTCAGGGTCAATGCGGGAGTGCAGGTACTCACGGATGGCGTTGAAAGACTCCCTGTCCTGAGTGGTCTGGGCCGCGAGGAAATAGGTCCTGGCGGGGTCAATTGCCTTGGATTGCAATTCTTCAAGACTTTCGAAGATTGTATACTCAGGCGCGTAGCTCACAAGACCCTGGACCTCAGGGTGATCGCGCTCGCCGAAAAGGAGCAGGTGCTTGTTCAGGTCTGCCTGCCTCTGGATGAGGATCTGCGCTTTTTTGACCTTTGGGCAGGTAGCATCCACGATGGTGACGTCTTGTTTTTCGAGATTCATCTGGATGTCTCTGGGAATCCCATGGGCACGGATCACTACCACGTCACCGGCTTTGAGCGCCTGGCTGCCGTCCGTCTGCCTGACTCCATGGCTCTGGTAACGGGCCAGTACCTGCGGGTTGTGAATGATGGGGCCCAGCGTATAGATGTCAGCCCCATGCGGAAGGCTGGTTACTGCGTTGTCAAGTTTGTGCAGCGCCATGTCCACGCCCATGCAGAAACCTGCCGTTTCGGCAATGATGAATTCCATATCATTCCTCCACTGTATCCGACATGTCGGTCTTGAGAATCTGGAAAACTTCGTCCCATGAATTGCAGAAAACAATGTCACGTCGAAATGCCCGAGCTCCTGGCAATCCTTTGAGAAAACGCGGCACCAGGGTGCGCATCTTGAGCAGTCCGAGGCGTTCCATGCCGTGCTCCGCATAGAGTTCGCTGAGTCTGCGAATCAGGGCGATCATGCTCTTGCCGGTTTTTTGCAAAGGTTCCTCGGCCTGACGCAGATGAAGATACCTGGAAAAGATGGTTGGATCACCGAGCGCGCCCCGGGCGAACATGATGCTGTCCACCCCCGTCTCTTCGACGCAGCGCAGACCGTCTTCGGCCTGAAACAGATCCCCGCTGGCGATGACGGGCAGGCTGACGTTCGCTTTGAGCGTTTTCAGATGCGACCAATCGGCGTTACCGGTAAAGCCCTGCGCCCCGAAACGCGGATGCATGGTTATCCAGCCGGCGCCAAGCCTCTCGAGTTCCTTGGCCAGCTCCAGGTATACGGGCTGTCCCGCGTACCAGCCCAGCCTGATCTTGAAACCCATGCCTCCCGGTTCCGTTGCGTCGATCATGGATTTTGCGAGGCGAAGAAGATGCGCCGGGTCCTTGAGCAGGGCAGCCCCGCTGCCTGTCTTGGCAACCTTGCGGACCGGACAGCCGCAGTTGAGGTCGAAATATCGGAAACCTTCCGCTCGAAGACGTTCAAGAGACTGCACCAGGAACGGCTCTTCCGACCCGAAGAGCTGCACGATCAGCGGGCTGTCCTCTTCGCAGGTCTGTAAAAGTTCTCTGGTGCCGGGGCTGTGGTAAATGAGTCCCTTGGCGCTGACCATTTCGGTCACGGCCGTGTGGCAGCCGTGTTCATGGCACAGAAGGCGAAAAGGGAGATCCGAGAAGCCTGCCAGGGGGGCCAGCCAGGGTTTGTCCGGAGTGATGGGGAAAAGGGAAGTGTTCATTGGGAATCGTGCATGGGGCGGCTTTGGTCATGGTCGACCGTGCGGCGCAAGAAAAGAATTTTTAGGCAAAGCGGGATTGCTGCATGGAAGCCAGGGTCAGGTAGCGCCTTAGTGCTTAAATTTTAGGTTGGTCAAGGATGAGTTCGACTTCATCCACGCTCAGGCCCGTGGCCTGGGCCAGGGCTTCGGGTGACTGGCCGCGTTTGAAGCCGCTCAGGATGGTCTGTCGCAGAAACTGGGGGGACTTGGTGAAATTTTCAGCCTGTTCGAGGAGCCGCCGCATTTCCGTGGCCCTGAAGTGCAGCTTTTCTTCCAGGGCGGTCAGTTCTTCCTGGCGCCTGGTAAAGGTGTCGATGATTTCCTTTTCCAGGCGTGCGTTCGCATCCAGCTTTTGCAGGAACTCAGCCTGCCGGGTTTGCAGGGAACTCACCAGCTGTTCGGATTTTTTCAACCGGCCATAGAAGGCAAAGACGAGAACGACGAGCAACACTTCCATCAGGGTTGATGCTCCGAGGATCCAATACGAAATTTGCGGGTCCATCTATACCTTCGTGTCGATCAGGTGCCCCTGGTCGGATTCGAATTCGTTTTCGTGTCGCTGCTTTCTGCGTTTGCCGGAGTGTTGTCCCGGTTCGGAGTCCTGGTGTCCTTCGGGATCCACTTCCGTTTCGGCGGCACTGCTCTCGGTCTTGGCGACCTGATTTTTTTCCAGATTCTGTCGACGCTGCACCATTTGCTGGGCCAGAGCCTGCTGGGCTTCGGACTGCGCGAGCTGAGGGTGGTGGATCTTCTGCGCCGCCGGGATCTGGCTGATAAGGGTGGAGAGGTTGAGGTTGTCGACCATCATTTCACCACATATTCCTCGATAAGAATTTCAGAAACCTCTCCACTTTTAATGGTCTGATTGATCACGGCAGCGATATCCGTTTTCAATTTTTCAGATTCCTGGGGATTATCCAGGAAAGAGAGCTGCGAGTTCTTCAGGTATCGATATATGCCGTCACGGACAAAAATTCTCTTTGCCTGCAATTCAGCCCGCATGATCGGAGTGGTATCCGGAATGGAGAAGCGGGAGGTCAGAAAACGGGTTTTATCGTCGACGGTGTATTCGATTTGAAATTGCTCAAGTGTAAAGGCGACCAGCTCTTCGGCCTGAGGGGTTGTGGCGTTCTCGGCGGCGAGCTTGGCCGCAGTGTCGGGCCCTTCTGCGGTGACCTCATCCTGCGGGCTGCCAGAGGCGCCGCTGGCCTGTTCATCGGTGAGCAACGGGTCTGATTTCATGAAGAAGTACGAACCGCCTGCGCCAAGCAGCAGGCACAGGGCCGCGGCTATCCCAAAGATCCAGATTTTTTTGCGGCCGGGCCTGGCTGCGGCTTCGGGTTGGCCTTCAGGCAACTCCTCGACAGCCGGAGGGGGCTCTGATTCAGGAAGCGCCTCGGCGGAGGTGCTTGGGGCGGTTTCCTCCTTTTCCTCAAATTCAAGGAAAAGGGCATCATCCAGATCGAGTTCGACCTTCTGCAACCCCTTGGGCACGCTGTCCTGCAGGCGTTCATCATCGATGGCGACCTTACCGTCGCCAGTGGGAGGGGTCTGGGCGAGAAGGATGAGCGGGTTCATGGGTTTGTGATCCGGGCGGCAAGGAAAGCTTGCCGTCCGGAGGGGTTATTCGAAGATCTTGTTGATTTTCTGTCCCAGGGTCTCCGCGGTGAAGGGCTTGACGATGTAGTTGGAAACCTTGGCCTGTACCGCTTCAATGATATTTTCCTGCTGCGCTTCCGCGGTGACCATGAGAAAGGGCAGATCGCCGAATTCCTCGCTGGCGCGAACCTTGCGCAAGAGCTCGATGCCGGTCATCTGGGGCATGTTCCAGTCGGAGATGATGAAGTCAATCTGATCCTTGGTCAGAATTTCCCAGGCAGCGGTGCCGTCGTCAGCTTCGACAATGTTGTTGAAACCGAGTTGCCGGAGAATATTCTTGATGATCCGCCGCATGGTTGAAAAATCGTCGACGATGAGTACCCGCATGTTCGTGTTGACCGCCATGTATTCCTCCACATGAGCTATTCGTGAAATTGATCAACCAGTGATCAGTTGATGTCCCCGTACTCGCGAGTGAACATTTTTTTGAGCTTTCCAAGTGCCTGGGAGTGCAGCTGGGAGACTCGGCCTTCGGTTATCTCGAGGGCCAAAGCCACTTCTTTCATATTGAGGTCCTCAGTGTAATACAGGCTCAATACCAGCCTTTCCCGTTCATTGAGTCTATCGATGAGATGACCGAGCTTGTCAATGATGTCGTGGAAGGCCACGCTGGCAAAGGGTTCGTGGCGGCCGCGTCCGTCCGGGGCCTGGCTCCATTGGTCCTGGATCGCATCAAGGCTGAGGAGGATCTGCGAGTTCACCGCTTCAAGAGTGGCCTCGAGCTCGTCCCGGTCCTGCCCGGTGAGTTCCAGGAGGTCGCTGCGCGAGGGCGAGTGTCCGTTTTCCTGTTCGTAGTCCCTGATGACCTGTTCGAGCTTCTTGATGCGCTGGCGAAGCCCTCTGGAAAACCAGTCCATGCGGCGCAGTTCGTCCAGCATGGCGCCGCGGATACGGCTGTCGGCAAACGTTTCGAAGCGGATGCCCAGTTCCGGCTGGAACTTGCCGAAAGCCTCCATGAGGCCGAGCGTGCCCGCGCTGATGAGGTCGGAGAGTTCGATATGGGACGGGAGCTTTGCCTTGAGATGCAGGGCGATGATCTTGATGCGGGGGGCGAAGGCGCGGGCGATGCGATCCTTGTGCGCAGGCCCCAGGGATGCAAAAGAGACTCCAGCCTGTTCCAGCACGGACCAGACCGGTTCGGCGGCGTTATTCCGCAAAGAGGAGCTTCTTCCAGAAGAACTTGATGTTCCCATCGAGATGATCCTGCGGTGTCCATCGCACCAGGTTTTGGGCGATGCGCTGCACCGCCAGGGAGGCTTCGGCGTCGGGGCTCATGTCGCAGAAGGGCCGTTGTTCGATGACGGCCTGACGCACGGTCTTGTCCTGGGGGATGGCACCGACGAAATTCAGGGAAACACCGGTCAGGAAATGGTCGCACGCATTGTACAGCTTGACGAAGATGTCCTTGGCCGATTTTTCATTTTTGGCCATGTTCACCACGATATGGAACTTGTCCACGCCATGCCTGAGTTTCAGGACCTTGATGAGTGCGTAGGCGTCGGTGAGGGAGGTCGGCTCCGGGGTGACAACCACCAGACGCTCCTGGGCGGCCAGGTTGAAGTAGAGCACGTTGTCGTTGATGCCCGCGCCCGTGTCCACGATCAAAAAATCCGTGTTGTTCTCCAGAACATCCATGGCCTCAAGGAGTTCAAGTTTCTGCCCGGTGGACAGGGACAGCATTTCGCTCACGCCGCTGGCCGCAGGCAGGATGGAGAAACCGTAAGCGGTGGGGTAGAGAATGTCGCTTAAGGAAACGTCTTCGTGGAAGACATGAAAAAGGTTTCGTTCCGGAGTAAGGCCCAGCACGACATCGACATTGGCCAGGCCGAGATCTGCGTCAAATATGACGCATCGCTTGCCAAGCTTGCTCAGGCACAGGGCGAGGTTGACGGAAACGTTTGTTTTTCCAACGCCTCCCTTGCCGGAGGTGACCGAGATTACAATGGGGAGAGAGGAGCTCATGCTGTGTCCGGGATGAAAATAAGTTTAGTTGGTTGCCGAGGGCAGTTCGTGCCTCAGCAGGAGTTTCCAGACATCCTGGTCCTTGGGCTGGGCCAGGGAGTTTTTCAGGTCCGGCCCAAGGGAGAAAAGGGAAATTGGCAGCCCGGTGTTATTGGCCTGATTGATTATTTCCCCATAATTACAAGCTTCATCAAGCTTCGTCCAGATAATGCTGGCCGCCGATTCCGACCGGAACCTGGACACGAAGGCATCCATCTGTGCGGGGGGCAAAAAGCGGGCTGAGGACCAGGTGCACGTGACAGCTTGGCAGGGTGCCGCCGGACATCTCCCGCAACCAGGCGTCGAGCTGATGCTGGGCGGGCAGTCCCGGCAGGTCGAGGAGAACCAGGTCATGAGATCTTGCGTCTCGTTCAAGGCCTTCCCACTGGGCGGAGTTGTCGAGCTCTCTGTAGGAGAGGCCGGAGAGCTCCGTATAATGACGTAGATAGAGGCGCCCCTTGCCTTGTGAGCGGTCGGCGTTGACTACCAGTATGCGTTTCTTCGGATCCATCTTCTTCATGGCCAGGGCCAGTCGCAGGGTGGTGCTGGTCTTGCCGCTGCCAAAAGGGCCGGTCAACAGGTGGAACTTGTGCGGCCAGCTGGTGTCAAACCAGGGGCGCACGGCGACCATGCCGTTCATGACGGTCAGGGTGGGCACATCGGGCGCGTGGCGGAATTTTTCCCACAGATCGAGCAGGACATCCTCGTTTACCCCTTCGCGTTCTAGGTACTCGAAAACCAGCTGCTGTCTGGGCGTCAGCAGCCGCATGTCCATCTGCGGCTTGAGGACGGCCATGAGTTGCTTGCGTAGCTTGGACCATTCCTCGCGCAGGCAGCCTGCGTCGTCCTGGGCCAGGGGCATGGCGGTCTCCGCAGGGGCAGAGCGAGTCTGGGGGACATCAAGCGCGGCCATGATTTCGTAACAGGGCCTGCCTTTGCGGGTCTGCTTCTGGTTGCTCAGGATGATGGCGTCGGGGCCAAGTTCGCTCTTGATCCTGGCCATGATTTCGGAGGTGCTTGTTCCGGTGAATGTTTTGACCTGCATCTTAGATTTCCACCATGGCTACGGATTCGAGTCTGATGTCTGCGGGGATTTCCGCCTGCGAAATGACAGGCATGGTTGGTAAAAAGCGGGCAAGGAGCTGGGAAAGGTGGTGGCGGATGAGCGGGGAAGTCAGCAACACCGGTTGTCCTTCGGCCACGATGCCCTTTTCCGCAGCCTTGCTGATGGCCTGGATGATCTTGTGCGCAATCCCCGGCTCCATGGCCAGATAGGAGCCATTGTCCGTGCGCTTGATGCTCTCCTGAAACGTGTTCTCGATGGCCGGGGCCAGGGAGATGATGGGCAGCAGGTTGCCCGCTCCAAGGTACGGCTTGATGATGGTGCGTGCCAGGCGCTGGCGCACGAATTCCGTCAGTTGATCGGCGTCTTTCACCGAGTGGCCGTAATCGGCCAGACATTCCACGATGGACAGCAGATCGCGGATGGACACGTTTTCGCGCACCAGGTTCTGGAGCACCTTCTGCACCGTTCCCAGGGACAGGATACCGGGCACCAGCTCTTCCACGACCTTGGGCGCGCGCTGTGAGAGATTGTCCATCAGGGCCTGGACTTCCTGGCGGCCCAGGAACTCATGCAGGTTCTGCTTGAAGACCTCGGTCAGGTGCGTTGCGATGACCGTGGACGGATCCACCACCGTATATCCGGCCATGACCGCCTCGTCCTTCTTGGCGTCGGGGATCCACAGGGCCGGGAGATTGAAGGCCGGCTCCAGGGTCTCTATGCCCTTGATGGCGTGGCGCGCGTCGCCGGGATCCATGGCCAGGAAATGGTCGATCATGATTTCCGCCGAAGCCACGCGGTTGCCCTTGATCTGGACCACATACTCGCCGGGTTTGAGCTGCAGGTTGTCGCGCAGGTGCAGGGACGGCACTATGACACCCATGTCGAGGGCGAACTGGCGGCGGATGGAGCGGATGCGGGCCAGGAGGTTGCCGTTCTGATCCTCGTCCACCAGGGGTATGAGCCCGTAGCCGACCTCAAGCTCCATGATATCGAGCGGCAACAGGGCTTGCACCTCTTCCGGGCTGTCCGGGGCGCTCCCCTTCTTCTTTTTCTCGCTTTCCGGCGGCATGCTTTCGGCCTTGATGCGGTCCGAGAACAAGGCCGTCATGAAGAGGATGCCGGAGAGGGCCATGAATGCCATGGTGGGCATGCCCGGAACCAGGGCGAAGAGCAGCAGCACGCCGGAGACGAGGCGCAGCGCCTTGGGGTGGTTGGTCAGCTGGGCGATGAATTCCTCGCCCATGCGCGCTTCGGATGCGGCCCGGCTGACAATGATGCCGGCGGAGGTCGAGGTAATGAGCGAGGGGATGGTCGCGACCAGGCCGTCGCCGATGGTCAGCAGGGTAAAGGTCTGGGCCGCTTCCATCCAGCTCATGTCTTTCATCAGGACACCGATCAGGATGCCGCCGATGACGTTGATGAAGGTGATGAAGATGCCCGCGTTGACGTCACCGGCCACGAACTTGCCCGCACCGTCCATGGCCCCGTAGAAATCCGCCTCGCGCCGCAGGTTTTCACGTTGCTTGATGGCCTCTTGTTCATCGATGAGACCGGCGTTCAGGTCGGCCTCGATGGCCATCTGTTTGCCGGGCATGGCGTCGAGGGTGAAGCGGGCCGCAACTTCGGCGATGCGTGTGGTGCCCGCGACGATGACGGTCTTGTTCAGGATGAAGAGGATGAGAAATATGACCGCGCCGACGATGAAATTTCCGCCGACCACGAATTGCCCGAATGCCTCGATAACCTTTCCCGCAGCCTGACTGCCCGTGTCTCCGTGCAGGAGGATGAGCCTGGTGGAGGCCACATTGAGGGCCAAGCGCAGCAAGGTGGTCACCAGCAGGACTGATGGGAAGATGGAAAATTCCAGGGGCGAGGTCATGAACATCGAGGTAATGAGAATGACCAGCGAAAAGGAAATGGAAAACGCCAGCAGAATGTCCAGTACGATGGTCGGCAACGGCACCAGCATGACGAAGAGAGTCAGGATAACGCCTCCGGCCAGGAGGATGTCGCCCTGGCTCGTGAAGCGCTTGTAGTTGAAGGTCATGGTCTCGGTGCGGGTAGCCATTATTTTGACGTCCTTGGTCCTTGTTCTCAGCGCGGGCGTTGTTTGGTTTTGTATATCTGGGCCAGGATGGCGGCCACTGCCTGGTAGAATTCTTCAGGGATCGTGTCTCCGACTTCGACCACTTTATACAAGGCCCGTGCCAGGGGTTTGTTTTCGCGGATGGGCACGTTGTTCTCCCTGGCGATATCCTTGATGCGCTGGGCCACCTCTCCCGCGCCCTTGGCCAGGACCAGGGGTGCAGGTGCTTCCTGGGCGTTGTAGCGGATGGCGATGGCCAGATGGGTGGGGTTGGTGATGACCACGTCGGCCTTGGGCACGTCCTGCATCATGCGCCGCATCATCACCGCCATCATTTTCTGGCGCTGCTTGTTTTTGATCATCGGGTCGCCTTCGGCCTGCTTGCGTTCGTCCTTGACCTCGCTCTTGGTCATCTTCAGGTTTTCCTCGTAATCCCAGCGGGTATAGATAAGGTCGGCGAGGCCGATGAGGATCATGGGCGTAAGGGCGTAGTAGAACATGGTCTGCCCGGCATCCAATACGTAAGCCGCGATGCTTTCGGCCGTCTGGTAGAAGAGCGGGATGACCTCCCCGAAAGCCTGTTTGAGGACGATATATGGCCCAAGTGCCACGGCCGCAGCCATGAATACGCTCTTGAGCAGGCGGACGATGGTCTGCTTGCTGATGAGCAGCTTCTTGAGGCCGGACACTACGTTGAAGTTATTGAACTTCGGCTTGAAGACCTTGGGTGCCCAGAGCTGGCCGACCTGGAGCCGCACCACGATGAACGCGGCCAAGGCAATGACCAGCATGATGGGCAGGACCATGATCGCGATGCTGTACAGGCAATCGTGGAACAGGGTTGGGATCGATGTGCGGTTCAATTCAAAAGCGAACCCTTCCGTAAAGAACCATTGCATCAGTTTCTCGATTTCGGTGCGGATGGTACCCAGATAAATCTGGAGCATGAGCAGCCCGAAGAGCAGCGTCAGGGGCTTGGGCAGCTCCTGGCTTTTGGGGACGCTCCCCTCGCCGCGGGCCTTGTTGCGACGTTTGGGAGTGGCGGATTCGGTACGGCTTGGATCGTGCTGTGCCATGACGCCCTAGCGCATTGCGCCGATGAGTTGTGAGAAAAGCAGCGGCAACCGGGAGACGAAACCCTCCATGTGCCGGCTGATGATATCGAAAATGATGCCCATGAAGAGAAAGCCCACGCCGATTTTCAAGGGGAAGCCGACAATGAGCACGTTCATCTGCGGGGAGGCACGCGAGACCAGAGCCAGGGCGAGATCGACCAGGATGATGGCGGCGATGACCGGGGCCCCGATCTGGATGGCCAGGACAAAAATCTGACCCGAAAGGGCGAATATCTGCTCCGCCAGGCGCGGAGTGACCAGGATTGCACCGGGGGCGAGCAGGTCGAAGCTCTTCATCAGGCCGCTCAGCAGATAGAGGTGTCCGTTGACGGCCAGAAACGTCAGCAAACTGACCATGTACATGAAGTGGGCCGTGACCGCTTCGGACGCTCCGGAGTCGGGGTCCACCACGTTGACCATGGCGAAGCCCATCTGGAATCCGATGAGCTGCCCGCCGGTCTGGATGGCGGCGAAGATGAAGCGGACCACCATTCCGAGAATCAGGCCGAGCAGAAGTTCGCCGGCGAGCATGACAGCCAGGTTAAACGGATGGGCGGGCATCTCGTCTCCCATGAGCGGGAGTCGTGGCCACAAGGCCAGGGTCAGGGTCAGGCAAAGGGCCGCCTTGACCGTGGAGGGGAGGACATGGCCGCCGAAAAAGGGCATCAGGAACAGCACGAGGCTTATGCGCATCAGCGCGAGGATGAAGGTCAGGGTGACATTGGGATCAAGGGAGAAGAGGTCCATGCGGGCCTGGAAGCAAAACGCGGACCATCACGCGGGTGGGTGACGGGAGGCCCTTGAAATCGACCTTGAGCCGAAGAGCTTGCGCGTTGCTTCAGGAGTCGCTTCGGACGAGGGCCGTCCGAACTTCTCATGGCTTATGCACACTGCCGCACCGCGCTATCTTGAATGGGCTCGCGTCTTGCCCAAGCAGTTCCTTGGTGCGTTCAGACCATGCCCGGCCAGGATTCCAGCTGCCAGCGCCGCAAGGCGTTGAACATGTTGGTGCGGATTCGCTTGTCTCCCCCGCACAGGGCCAGGGCCTGATTCAGGGTCCGGCTGCGGGCGGTCTTGTCCTTGGAAGGGCAGTCGTTTTCCCAGACCGGGAGCTTCCACTGCCGGCAGGCCTGGGTGATGGTGGCCTTGTCCAGCAGGAGCAGGGGCCGGATGAGGGTCAGTTTGCCGCCGAAATAGATCTCCTTGGGGACCAGGCCGGAGACCTTGCCGGTCCCGAGCATGTTCATGAAGAAGGTGGACACCAGATCGTCGGTGTTGTGCCCCAATGCGAGGTGGGTCAGGTTGTACTGCCTGCAGATGTCGAAAAAGCGCTTGCGACGGTGCCAGGCGCAGAAGAAGCACGGTGATTTTTTGCGATTTTCCGCAGAGTGGGCCCTTGGGCCGAAATCGGTGGTCTCCAGATGGCCTGCCACGCCGTTGTCCCGCAGCCAGTCGGCCAGTGGGGCGTGAGAGGCGGAATCGAAGCCGGGGTTGAGATGGATGACGAAAAGTTCGATGGGGAACGGGATGATGCGCTGGCGCAGGGTCATGACCTTGAGCATGACCCAGCTGTCGATGCCGCCGGAAACGGCAAGGCCAATGCGGGCTCCAGGCCAGGCCATGCCGGTCTGCTGCATGATTTTTCCCGCTTGTCCGAGGCAGGATTGCTGCGCGTACTTGAGTCTGCCCCATTGGGCCATGATGTTGTCCTGGTTTGCGGTGCGGCTGGGAAGGCGGTTTTTGCCACCGGGGATTTGACAGATGCGGGACGTGTATTATGAGCCCCTGAAACCAAAAATCAGTACAAAGAGCATCGTCCCATGTAAAGGGGCTGGGCAGGCTGTGTGTGAATTGTGAGTTGACAGTGGTCAGAGGTTATGCGTAGCGTGAAATGTTATTCCCGACTCGACTTTTCAGGTGGGCGGGATTTTGTTGTTTATTCACACATTCATATACATTTTTCGGAGGTGCAATGGCCAGAATAACCGTTGAAGATTGCTTGGAAAAGGTCAACAACAGATTTCTGATCGTGCAGATGGCCATTAAGAGGGTCAAGCAATATCATGAAGGATACGAGCCCCTTGTTGCCAGCAAGAACAAGGAGATCGTCACCGCCCTCAGGGAAATCGCCGAAGGCAAGGTGTTGCCCGACGTCGAACGCGTCGAGGATCTGGGTTTTGAAGCTGACGATCAGGATGAATGATGGCTGACAAGCGTGATTATTACGAAGTCCTTGGCGTAGGCCGCAGCGCCTCGGCGGATGAGATCAAGAGCGCCTACCGCAAGCTCGCGTTGCAATTTCATCCGGACCGCAATCCCGACAACCCGGAAGCCGAGGACAAGTTCAAGGAGGCTGCGGAAGCGTATGAGGTTCTGGGGGACGCGAGCAAGCGCGCCCAGTACGACCGTTTCGGGCATGCTGGCGTCAATGGTCAGGGCTTTGGGGATCATTTCCATTCCTCCGAAGACGTATTCAGCGCTTTCGGGGATATTTTCGGTGATTTCTTCGGCTTTGGCGCGGCCGCGGGCGGCCGCCGCCGTCCTCGGGCCGGGGCCGATCTGCGTTACAACCTGACCGTGTCGTTCCGCGACGCGGCCAAGGGCACGGAGGTCGACTTAAATATCCCCAAGAAGGAAGTCTGCTCCGAATGTTCCGGTTCCGGTTCGGCGCCAGGACACACCCCCGAAACCTGCCAGCATTGCCGCGGTCAGGGACAGGTGACCCAGAGCCAGGGATTTTTCCGCATCGCCGTACCCTGCCCCGTGTGTCGCGGGGAGGGCAAGGTCATTACCCACCCGTGCGCCAAATGTCGCGGTCAGGGCATCGTGCAGGCCAACAGAAGCCTCAAGGTGCGCATCCCGGCCGGGGTGGACAACGGCAGCCGCCTGCGCCTGCGCGGCGAAGGTGAACCCGGAGACTTCGGCGGCCCGCACGGCGATCTGTACGTGGTCATCTATGTCGAGGAAGACAAGGTTTTCACCCGCCGTGGCCAGGACCTGGTCATCGTGGCCGACATTTCCATCGTGCAGGCCATCCTCGGGGCCAAGATCGAGGTGCCGACACTGGACGAGCCGGTGACCCTGGAGATTCCCAAGGGTACGCAATCCGGCAAGATCCTGCGCATCAAGGGAATGGGCCTGCCGCATCTTGGCAGCACCCAGAAGGGAGACCTGCTGGTGGAGGTCTCGGTGCGCATCCCGACCAAGGTGAGCAAGAAGCAGGAAGAATTGCTGCGCGAATTTGACAAGCTCGAAGAGAGTCGCCCTTTGAACAAGGTCAAGGATTTCTTCAAGAAAGCCATGGGTGACTGAGCGGCATGCCTGAATCGAACGGGCCGGAGACATGTGTTTCCGGCCTTTTCTTTTGGTGCGCCCGACAGGGCGTCCCTACCTGGAGGAAATCATGGATGAGAAGCTGACGCATATCGACGAGGCCGGAAACGTGGTCATGGTGGACGTGGGAGGCAAGGCCGATACGCGGCGACGCGCCGTGGTCCGCTGCCGGGTCCTTTTGAACGCGAATACCTTCGACCTGCTGACCAGAAACGCCCTGCCCAAGGGCGACGTGCTGACCACGGCCAAGGTGGCCGGGATCATGGCCGCCAAGCGAACCTGGGAGCTCATCCCCATGTGCCACCCCATTCTGCTCTCCAAGGCGGACGTGCGCCTGACCCCGGTGCCGTCCGACCTGTCCATCGAGATCGAGGCCGAGGCGCTGACCACCGGGCCAACGGGCGTGGAGATGGAAGCGCTCATGGCCGCCCAGGTTGCGGCCATGACCATCTACGACATGTGCAAGGCCGTGCAGCGTGACATCGTCATCACGGACTGCCGGCTGACGCACAAGAGCGGCGGGAAAAGTGGTGAATTCAACGCCGAGTGACCTGCAAGCACGGTTTTTGGCCTTTCGCGTGTTTTTTCTTTGGCCCGGCATACTCCCGCCCGGTGCGGCTTTGCGGCATTTTATAAGGCCATAGCGCAGGTGCCGAACGAAATTTACGGCCACACGATGTTGAAGTCGGGACCGGTGGCGAAGAGCTGGCGAACATCGATCTTGATTCCGCAAAAAGGCTGATCACAAGGTGGTCGGCCTTTTTTTCGGCACAATGTCTATGGCTGCAGACAAAAAAGCCCCCGTCCGGAGACGAAGGCCTTGGGTGCGGCATATGCGGGGGAGGGTCACCAGATCCGGCGCACCTTGACCCCTTTGTCCGCCATGTAGTTCTTGAGGTCCGTGACCGTGTACTCGCCGTAGTGCACGATGGAGGCGATGAGTGCGGCCGAGGCGCGGCCTTCGGTCACGGCGTCGACCATGTGCTGCGGATTGCCCGCCCCGCCCGAGGCGATGACCGGGATGCGTACGTTGTCCGTGATGAGGCGGGTCAGGGTCAGCTCGTAGCCGTCCTTGGTGCCGTCGGCGTCGATGGAGTTGATGCACAGCTCGCCCGCGCCCAGGCGCTCGACCTCTTTGGCCCACCACAGGGCGTCGATGCCCATGTGCTTGCGGCCGCCGTGAATGACGATCTCGTAGCCGGACGGAATGGTTTCGCTTTTCGGTACTCGCAGCACGTCCATGCCCACGACGATGCACTGGGAACCGAAGGCTGCCGCGCCTTCGGAGATGATGTGCGGCGTCTTCACCGCAGCCGAGTTGACGGAGATCTTCTCCGCCCCGGCCAGGAGCACTTCGCGCATGTCAGCCACGGTGGAGATGCCGCCGCCCACGGAGAAGGGGATGAAGATCTGGGAGGCCACGTCTTCCACGACCTTGAGCATGATGCCCCGGCCTTCGTGGGAGGCGGTGATGTCGTAGAAGACGATCTCGTCCGCGCCCTCTTCGTAGTAGCGCCGGGCCGTCTCAACGGGATCGCCGATGTCGACGTTGCCTTCGAATTTTATGCCCTTGGTCAGCTTGCCGTTCCGGACGTCGAGGCAGGGGATGATGCGTTTACTGAGCATTGGTCGCCTCCCTGCAGTAGTCGTAGAAGTTCGAGAGCATCTTGAGGCCCGGTCGTCCGCTCTTTTCCGGGTGGAACTGGGCCGACCACAGGCCGTCGCGGCCATGCACGGAGCAGAACTCACGGCCGTAGTAGGTCGTGCCGATGACGTACTCGGGCGCGGGGCTGGGGTAGTAGCTGTGCACGAAGTAGAACTCGCTCTCGGGGGAGATGCCGTCGTAGAGGGGGCAATCCTTCTTCAGGGTCACGGTGTTCCATCCCATGTGCGGGATGTTGATGGGCGCGCCGTCCTCTTCGGTCAGGTCCGGGGTGAACATGTCGCAGCGGCCGGGGATGAGGCCCAGCGTGGCCGTGTCGTTTTCGGGGCTGTATTCCAGCAGGATCTGGCAGCCAAGGCAGATGCCCAGGAGCGGCTTTCCGGCGGCAATTTCCCTGGCCATGACGTCATGCAGGCCGGAATGGCGCAGGTTGGCCATGGCTGAACCGGCCGCGCCGACACCGGGGAAGATGAGGCCGTGGCAGTCCGCGATGACTTGCTCGTCGGCGGTAATGGTGCACGGGATGGAGAGGTAATCGAGGGCGCGTTTGACGCTGGTCAGATTGCCGGCCTTGTAGTCAAGGATGGCTAGCATGGGGAGCTCCTGTCGCATGGGGTGAAAGGAAAGAGAGTACCTTAGCCAAAGACATCCTAAAAACCAAGGCCCGGAGAGGCTCTTTTCCCGGACATTTGCCAGGGAGCCCGGCTGCGTCCAGCGTCTTGCCGCGACAGGGGTTTCGGGCTAGGGCGAGAGAAGAATATCTTGAAGGGGGGAGTATGATCATCATCACCGGCGGCGCGGGATTTATCGGCAGCGCCATGGTCTGGGAGCTCAATCAGCAGGGGTTCAAGGATATCGTCGTGGTCGACAACCTGGCCTCGACGAACAAGTGGCGCAATCTGGTGGGGCTGGCCTACCACCGTTATATCCAGAAGGACAAATTTCTGGACCTGCTGAACACCAGATACATGGAAGGGCGCATCGAGGCCGTGGTTCATCTCGGAGCCTGCTCCGCGACCACGGAAGCGGACTGCGACTATCTCATCCGCAACAATCTGGAATATTCCAAGGCCATGTGCCGCTTCGCCAAGGAGCGCAACGCACGTTTCATCTACGCCAGTTCCGCCGCCACCTACGGCGACGGCAGCCGGGGCTTCGACGACTCGGACGACGCTATGGAGGGCCTGCATCCGCTCAACATGTACGGCTACTCCAAGCACCTCTTTGACCTCTGGCTCAAGGGCGACAACCTGCTGGACACGGTCGCCGGACTCAAGTTCTTCAATGTCTTCGGCCCCAACGAATACCACAAGGACGACATGCGCTCCGTGGTCTGCAAGGCCTTTACCCAGATCCGGCAGACCGGGAAGCTCAAGCTCTTCAAGTCCTACCGCAAGGAATACGCCGACGGCGAGCAGCGCCGTGATTTCGTCTACATCAAGGATTGCGTGAAGGTCATCGACTGGCTGATCAAGAATCCGGGCGTGGGCGGCATCTTCAACGTGGGCACGGGCCAGGCCCGAACCTGGAACGACCTGGCCCGCGGCGTGTTTGCGGCCATGGGCCGGGAGCCCGAGATCGAATACGTCGACATGCCGGATGCCCTGCGCGGCAAGTACCAGTACTACACCTGCGCCGACCTCAAGAAACTGGAAGGCCGGGGGTGCGACGTGCCCTTCAGGCCCCTGGAGGACGGGGTCACCGATTATGTACAGAACTATCTGATGAAGGGATATGCCCATTTGACGTCACGCTACTGACGCATATGCATTCGCCACTGACGAGAGGCGGCCGGGAGCACCCCGGTCGCCTCTTATTTTTCGCGCATGATGTCGATGATCCGCGGGTCGAGACAGGAGCGCATGAAGGCGTTCATGGCCGATTCGTCACCTAAGGGATAGAAGTCGAGCATGAGATGGTTGAATTCAAGCCTACGGCTGGCCGGGAGGTTGATGGCCGGGTAGCCTTGGGCGAGAAGATGGCCGTTCATGAGGAATCGGCCCATGCGCTTGTTGACGTCGTAGAAGAACTGGCAGCGGGCCATGGTCAGGAAGATGTGGATGGCCTGGTCGTAAATGTCGGCCATGGTATCGAGGCTGGCCACCATGTCGTCGAAGAGGCCCGAAAGGTCGCTTGCCGGCGGGGGCGTGAAGGCGGTTCCTGCGATGAGCACGCCGCCTGAACGGAAGCGGCCCCATTCGAGGGCGTCCTCTCTGGCGGCCAAGGCATGCAGGGCGCAGGCCTTTTCCCTGGTCAGCCCCAACGCCCCGGCCTCGACCCAGGCGAAGAGCTGCGTCCAGGCTTCGCGCTGGTTGAGGGCGATTTTCTGGTCCGAGAGCCTGTGTCCGCCCACGGTCACACCCTGCAGCAGGGTCTGGATTTCCGGCAGGGTGAAGGGGATGCCCTCCAGGTTCACGGCATCGCAGACGAGTTCCGCAAGCTGACGTCTGGCCAGCATGAGGGCTTTGGGTACGTCGGGCGTCATGCCCCAGCGGGTGTCCGTCATTGCACTGGTCCTGGGTTTTGGGGTGTGGCTGCGTGTTGCACCTGCATAGCCTCCATTGCGTGCGGACCGCAAGGATCGGTCTACAGCTCCAGAAACGGCCCCGTCACCGATCCGGGATTTTGCTTCAGTTCCTCCGGCGTGCCTTGCGCCACGATGAGCCCTCCGTTTTCGCCGCCGCCCGGCCCCAGGTCCATGACGTGGTCTGCCGCTGCGACCACGTCCAAATTGTGTTCGATGACGATGACCGAGGCCCCTTTATCCACCAGAGTATGCAGTACCGCGATGAGCTTGCCGACCTCATGCATGTGCAGGCCGGTGGTCGGTTCGTCGAGGATGTAGAGGGTGCCGGGCAGGCTCCTCTTGCCCAGTTCGCGTGAGATCTTGATGCGCTGGGCCTCGCCGCCGGACAGGGTCGTGGCGGGCTGGCCAAGGCGGATGTATTCGAGGCCCACCTCTTCCAGCACGCCGAGCTTGCGTTCCAGGGCGGTGTGGTTGGCGAAAAACTGCCGCGCCTGCCTGACGGTCATGTCCAGCACATCGGCGATGGACTTGTCGCGGTACAGAATATCGAGGGTCTCACGGTTGTAGCGCTTGCCCCCGCAGACCTCGCAGGTCACGAAGACATCGGGCAGGAAGTGCATCTCGACCCGGATCTGGCCGTCGCCCTGGCAGGCCTCGCAGCGCCCTCCCCGCACATTGAAGCTGAAGCGCCCCACATTGTAGCCGCGCTTCTTGGCGTCCTTGCTCCCGGCGAAGATGCCCCGGATTTCGTCGAAGACCTTGGTGTAAGTGGCCGGGTTGGAGCGCGGCGTGCGACCGATGGGGCTCTGGTCGATGGAGATGATTTTTTCCACGCTCTCGGCGCCCTCGATGCCGCCGATGCTGCCGGGAGAGTCCACTTTGAGCCCCTGCATGAGGGCCAGGTGCTTGTAGAGCGAGTCCATGACCAGCGAGCTCTTGCCCGACCCCGAAACCCCGGTGATGCAGACCAGGGAGCCAAGGGGGAAACGGGCGTCGATGCCGCGCAGGTTGTTGGTTGTCACGCCGCGCAGGGTGATGGCCCGGTCCGAGGTTCTGCGATTGGTCGGCCGGGCGATGCGCAGGTCGCCGCGCAGGTATTTTCCGGTCAGGCTGCTGGATTTGGTGACCAAATCATGGGGCGAGCCCTCGAAAACCAGTTCCCCACCCAGAAAACCCGAGCCGGGGCCAAGCTCCAGCACGTGGTCGGCGGCGCGGATGGTGGGTTCGTCATGCTCGACCACGAGCACCGTGTTGCCGCGCCCCTGGAGCTGGCGCAGGGTGTTGATGAGGCGCTGGTTGTCACGCGGGTGCAGGCCTATGCTCGGTTCGTCCAGGACATAGGTCACTCCGACGAGACCGGAGCCGAGCTGGCCGGCCAGGCGGATGCGCTGGGCCTCTCCGCCGGACAGGGTCGACATGTTGCGCGCCAGGCTGATGTAGTCGAGGCCAACGTTGGACAGGAACTCCATGCGGTGGCGCAGCTCTTTTAAAAGCGGGGTGCTGATCTCCGCGTTCACGCCGGAAAAGTCCAAGCCCATCAGCCAGTTCAGGGCGCGGCTGATGGGGAGCGAGCAGAAGTCGAAGATGCTCAGGCCATCGACACGCACGGCCAGGGACTCGGGTCGCAGCCGCGCGCCCTTGCACGACGGGCAGTCCATGGTCTGGCGGTAGCGGGCCAGTTCGTCGCGCCAGATGTAGCCGAGGCCTCCGCCCTGTTCAAGAAAATGGGTCACGCCGGGCCATTGCGCCTCACCGTGAAACAGGGCCTGCCGGGCTTTTGGGCTGAAGTCGCGCAGGGGCGTGTCGAGGGTGAATTCGTGCTTGAGCCCAAGCTCCTTCAGGTCCTGGGCGTAGCGCTCAAGGGCCCGGCCCTTCCAGGGGAGGATTCCCCCCTGGCGCAGGGACAGCCCGCCGTTGGGCGCGAGCAGCGCGGGCTCGTAGTATTCCACCGTGCCCAGGCCCGAGCAGTGCGGGCACGCGCCCTGGGGGCTGTTGAAGGAAAAGAGCTGGGGGCTGGGCCTTGGCAGGCTCAGGCTGCACTTTGGGCAGACCGCGTCGGTGGAGAAAAAGATATCCTCGCCGCCGATGACCGAGACGATGATGCGCCCTTCGCCGCTTTTCAGGCCCAGTTCCACGGAATCGGCCAGGCGCTTGCGCATGTCGGTTTTGAGCACCAGGCGGTCCACGACCAGATCGATGCTGTGCTTCAGGTTCTTGGCCAGTTCGGGAAGCGGGTCAAGCGGGAGCACGTCGCCGTTGATCCTGGCCCGCACGAAGCCCTGGGTCTTTAACTTCTTGAAGAGGTCGGCGTGGGAACCCTTCTTGTGATCGACCAGGGGGGCGAGGATCATGAATTTCGTGCCTTCGGGCAGGCTGAGGATGCGGTCCATGATCTCGTCGCTGCTCTGGGCCGCGATGGGTACGCCGCAGTCCGGGCAGCTGGGCGTGCCGAGACGGGCGTAGAAAACGCGCAGAAAATCGTAGATTTCCGTGACCGTGGCCACGGTGGAACGCGGATTCTTGGACAGGGTCTGCTGCTCCAGGGAGATTGCCGGGGTGAGACCTTCGATGAGGTCGATGGCCGGCTTGTCCATCTGCGGCAGAAACTGGCGGGCGTAAGCGGACAGGGATTCCACGTAGCGGCGCTGCCCTTCGGCGTAGACGATGTCAAAAGCCAGGGTGGACTTGCCCGATCCGGACGGACCGCAAACTACGACCAGCTTGTCGCGGGGGATGTCCAGGGTCAGGTTCTTGAGGTTGTGCTGGCGCGCTCCGGCGATATGTATGACTTTGGTGTCCATGAAGTCTCTGTTGCGAACGGTTGAAGGATGATATTTGACTTGCGGGATGCTTTCTATAACCATATGGGAATGGCTGACAAGTGGCAGGGAAAATACAGGATGATTATTATTGCATTACGGAGAAATGAATGAAGATTTCGCTTGGCGCAAAGACGCTGGCCCAGCCTGCGCCGTTGTGGATAGTCGGATCCTACGATGAAAAGGGAATGCCCAACGCCATGGCTGCGGCCTGGGGAGGCATATGCTGTTCCAAACCGCCGTGCATCACCGTCTCTCTGCGTGAGGAGCGCCACAGCTATGCCGCCATCCTGGCTCGCCGCGCATTCACCATCAGCGTGCCTTCGGTCCACTTCGCCGCGCAGGCCGACTATTTCGGCATCGCCTCGGGAAAGGACGGGGACAAGTTCGCGGCCACGGGGCTCACCCCGGTGCGGTCGGAACTGGTCGATGCCCCCTACGTGGGAGAATTTCCGCTGGTGCTGGAGTGTACCCTGCTGCGCACCGTGGAGCTTGGCATGCATGTCCAGTTTGTCGGGGAGATCGTCGATGTCAAGGCCGAGGAGGATGTCCTCGATGAAAAGGGCTATCCCGACGCATCCAAGGTGTTGCCGCTCATTTTCACCCCGGTGAGCCGAACCTATCACACCGTGGGCGATTATGTGGGACAGGCCTTCGAGATAGGGCGGTCTTACGGCGAAAAGAGCTAGCACGATAATTTCGGGTGGGTATATGCAGCACGAAAACTTCTTTTGTTCCAACGATGTCGTCAAGTCTCTCATCAAGGCCGGGGTTCCGGCCAATTCCAAGTGGGGCGCGCTCATCCTCTACATGCGCTCCCTTTCGGAATATGATTTTCTTTCCGCCGAGCAGAAACGCAACATGCAGACTCTGGTTATGGGTGTCGTCCGGGAAGGGGATTTCTCCGAAAAGAAATTCAAGGAGATCGTGCGGCGCAAGGAGCAGATCCTCTACCAGCCCTGGAACAAGAAGCTGGAGGAGACCTTTCGCGAAACAGTGGCCCTCATCGAGCACGTGCGTGCCCAGAACATCCAGCGCACCAAGCAGGTGCGCGACCTGCGGGAGACGACCATCAGCACGGTGACGGACCAGAACGCCCTGGAGGACATTGTCCTCGGGATCAAGGCGGCCTTCGAAAAGGTGCTCACGCACATGGAGCAGGATACGCGTGACCTGGTGGAAATGAGCTACACGGACTCCCTGACCAAGCTCAGCAACCGCCGTGCCTTTGACCGTTACTTCCATGCCACCCTGATCGAGTACATGGTAACGGGCAAACCCATGAGCCTCATGTTTCTCGACATCGACCATTTCAAGGAATTCAACGACTCCTACGGGCATCGCATCGGGGACCAGGCCCTGGTCACCGTGGCCAGCAAGCTGACCGGCTATGCGCAGAAATACGGCACCTCCCCGAACCGCAGCTTTTTTCCGGCCCGGTTCGGGGGAGAGGAATTTGTGGTCGTCCTGCCTGGGGTCGGACTCGCCGAAGCGGCTGAAGACGCCGAGAACCTGCGTACCATCATCGAGGACTACAATTTCATCATCCGCGACCACAACGGCCAGGTGTTGCAGAAGGGCATCAAGATCACCGTGTCCATCGGCGTGGCCGAACTGAAAACGGAATGGGCCGACGAGGCCTCTTCCCGGCTCGTCGACGAGGCGGACAAGGCCATGTACCGGGCCAAGGGGAGCGGACGGAATCGGGTCTGCACCATGAACGAGCGCTGACTGAGCTGTCGAGCCCGCACTAAAAATGGCTCTCCTGACCGGGGAGCTTTTTTTTTTGGGGGGAGATGGGGCTGCGCCGACTCGGCGCTTTCAACCTCTTGAAATTGCAGTGAGGATGGTCCGCAGGCGGGCGGTATAGTTATGCTCCGCGCAGACGTGCTCCTGCCATGCTCGGCGCAGACTTTCCTTGCCTGTCGGATCGGCGGCCAAGGCGTGCAGAAGTTCCGCCGCTTCCTGCGGGGAAGTGAAGATCACGGCTCGGGCCAACTCCTCCGGGAAAATTTTCATGCCGGGGGTGTCGTCGGTGAGCAGGAAGCCGCCGCAGGCCCAGACGTCGAAGTGGCGCTGGGTCAGTCCGTGGGGCAAGAGCAGGCTGGTCAGGTTGAGGGAGAAAGACGCACGCCGGTATACTCCGGCCAGCCCCGCATAGTAGTCCACGGGGGGCAGAAGCCTGACTCCGGGAAGCAGGTCCCGCCACACATCGTCGCCGACGACAGTCAGGTCTGCATGCTGCAGGAGCACGGCAAGACAGGTCTGCCGCCACCTTGCCGAGGCTGTCTCCGCACCCAGCCCGATGGCTCGGACCGCGTTGCCCGGCCAGAGCGCATGGTCGGCAAACCGCCGGCTCCACCACCCGAAATGGGCCTCGCGTCCAGGCAGTCTTTCTGCCTCTGCGACCAATTCCGGCGGAACGCGGCTGGCCGCGAAGAAGCGGTTCCGGTCCGGGAAGGCCGAGCGGCCGACAAAGGTCAGGTCTGCGCCTGCGGGGCAGGGCGACTTTGGCGCGAAGAACCGGGTGCTCGCGGCCAGGGGCAAGTGACGCGCATCGGCCCCCATGGCGCGAAGGGGTTCCACAAACCAGTCGTCGGTGACGAAGAGGGGCAGGTTTTTCCAGAGCTGGTTTTTCTGGCCGGTGAGCAGGTGGAAGGGATTGTCCACGCACCAGACAGCCAGAGGCACACCGGCGGACTCCAGCAGGGCCTGGTTTTCCCCGTAGGGGTCCAGGCCGTGGAAGTTGACGCTCAGAAAAAGCCCTGGCCGCTCCCGGTCCAGCAGGCGGGCCAGACTTGTCGCGTCAAGGGCGGCAGGCAGAAGTCTTGGATCAAGGCCCGTTTTCGTTGCCGCGTGCGCCAGTTCGGGGATGATCAGGGCGTTTTCAGGTCCCGGCAGCCAAAGGCCCTGGCTCGGCCGGCCCTGCGGAGCTGGGCGGAGCCTGGCAAGCAGAGGGGCGAAGACGGATGGGAAGAGCCTGTCGGCCGGAGCGTAGTGCAGAATGGCCGTGCCGGGCGGCAGGTCGTGAGCCCGGGTGAGGGAAATGTCCGCCCATTCGTCCGGGATGGCCTGGTGCCAGGCCGGGGGCATCTGGTCGTCGACCTGCGGTACGCGCAGCCGCAAAATCCGTCTCCCTCCGCCGGCGAGCCCGGCGCAGAGTCCGGGATCGGGGCCGGGACAGGTCACGAGCAGCACCTCGCCATGGCCCTGGATACGAAGATATTGCTCTCCCGCCGGGAGCGATGTAGAATTCCCCAGTTCGTTTTTCAACTTTACACGTATGGGTCTGGCTGGCATGAAGGCGCTCGCTTGGGTGGTCGGGATGCTGCCCCGGTCATAAGAGCATGAAACAATACCGCGATTACTATTTCAAAAAGGCCAAGCAGGACAATTATCCTGCCCGCTCCGTATACAAGCTTCAGGAAATGGACAAGGCGCACAAACTCCTGCGTCAGGGCCAGAAGGTGCTTGACCTCGGGGCCTGCCCCGGTTCCTGGACCCTCTACGCCGCAGAACGCGTCGGCGCGGGGGGACGTGTGCTCGGCATCGACCTGAACATGCCGGACACGCGCTTTCCGGAGCAGGTGACCTTTTTGCAGGAAGACATCTTTGCCCGCTCCCCGCAATTTCTTGGCCACCTGCAGGCGCTTGCCCCTTTTAACGTTGTCATGAGCGACATGGCCCCCAAGACCACCGGCTCCAAATTCACCGATCAGGCCCGCTCCATCCAGCTGGTGGAGGCGGCCTTCGGCGTGGCCGAGGAATGGCTCATTCCCGGCGGGACCTTCATCGCCAAGGTTTTCGAGGGCCCGGACGTGCAGCCTTTCGTGCAGTCGCTGCGTGCCCGTTTCGCCAAGGTCAGCATGGTCAAGCCCAAAAGCAGCCGGGCGGAGAGCAAGGAAATTTTCATTCTGGGGTTGGGTTTTGTTCCCACGGCCGGCGAGATTTCGCCCGCATAACTTTTTTCGGAGGATTGTATGGCAGGACACAGTAAATGGAAGAACATCCAGCACCGCAAGGGGCGTCAGGATGCAAAGCGCGGCAAGATGTTCACCAAGGTCACCAAGGAGATCATTCTGGCAGCCAAGGGCGGCGGCGATCCGGACATGAACGCCCGGTTGCGCGCGGCCGTCGAGGCCGCCAAGGCGGTGAACCTGCCCAAGGACAAGATCGAGACGGCCATCAAGAAGGGTACGGGCGAACTGGCCTCCGAAGCTCTGGAAGAGATCATGTATGAAGGCTATGCGCCCGGCGGCGTGGCCATCCTCGTCGAGGCGGTCACGGACAACAAGAACCGCACCGTGGCCGAAGTGCGCCACATCCTGAGCAAGAACGGCGGCTCCATGGGCGCGGCCGGATGCGTGGCCTGGATGTTCGACACCAAGGGCGTGTTCGCCTTTGACAAGGAAAAATACACCGAGGACCAGCTTCTTGAAGCCGGGCTTGAGGGCGGCGTCGAGGATATCCTTGACGATGACGATTCCTGGCAGGCCCTCTGCGCGGCCGAGGATTTCCAGACAGCCAAGGCCGCCTTCGAAGCCGCGGGCATCGAGATGATGAGCGCCGAACTCAACCGCATTCCCCAGAACACTGTGGCCGTGGACGTGGACACGGGGCGCAAGGTGCTGAAGCTTTACGACGCCCTGGACGACAACGACGACGTTCAGAACGTGTACGCCAACTTCGAGCTCCCGGCGGAACTTTTGGCCGAGATGTAGCCCGGCCGCATGACTGCCGAGCGCATCATCCTGGGCGTGGATCCCGGGTCACGCTGCATGGGTTACGGCCTGGTGCGGGAACGGTCCGGGGTTTTGTCCCTGGTCGAGGCCGGGGTGGTCCGCCCGGACGAGGAGGCCATGAGCATGCGCCTGGGGCTCATGTTCTCACGTATCGGTGAGCTCCTGCGCGCCCATGCCCCTCAGTCCGTGGCTGTGGAGAACGTCTTCTTTGCGCGTAACTCCGCTTCGGCGCTGAAGCTTGGGCAGGCGCGCGGCGCGGTCCTGGCGGCCTGCGGCGTGCATGGGGTGGAGGTTTTCGGGTACGAGCCGACCCTGGTCAAGAAATCCCTGGTCGGGGCGGGTCGGGCCGAAAAAAGCCAAGTCTCCTTCATGGTCGGCCAGCTTCTGGGCGTCAAGCCGGAATGGGCCGAGGACGCGGGCGACGCCCTGGCCCTGGCCATCTGTCATTTGAATCATTTTCGCTTCATGGCGGCCGTCAGCGCCGGTCAACGCGCTGGTCAAGACGGGGCAACTCGTCTATAGCTCCCACTCATGATAGCCTATCTTGAAGGAACGATCCTGCGTCGTGATGAAGAGTCCTGCGTCCTGCTCACGGCGGGCGGCGTGGGCTATCAGGTTCACCTGACGACCCGCGGCTTGTCATCGCTGGGCGGCGGGGGGGAAGAATCGGTCCGGCTGTTCATCCACACCCTGGTGCGTGAGGACGCCCTCGTTCTGTACGGGTTCCCCGCGTGGGAAGAGCGGCAGGCCTTCGTGACGCTGCTTGGCGCGCCCAAGCTCGGCCCGAGGACGGCTCTGGCCATGCTTGGCTGCTACGACCCCGCTGAACTTGCCGGATGCATTGCGCGGGAGGATGTGGCCGCGCTGACCCGCGTGCCCGGCATCGGCGCCAAGACGGCCAAGCGTCTGCTCCTTGACCTGAAGGACAAGCTCGTGGCGCAGCCGTCCCTGGCTCCAGGCCGGGTCGCGCCGAAGGCCTCGGCCGCTTCGGATTGCGCGGCGGCCCTGGTTTCTCTTGGATACGGACGGCATGAAGTGGACGATGTGGTCAAAACCGTGTTTGAAAAGGAGCCCGATCTGGATGCGGGCAGCGCCATCCGGCAGGCTCTGAAGATTTTCGCCGCCAAGTAGCATGATGCAAAACCCCAGCGAAGAACATATCCGTCCGCGTACCCTGGACGACTTCATCGGCCAGGAGGATGTCCGAGGCAACCTGAAGATTTATCTGCAGGCCGCCAAGGAGCGCGGCCAGCATCTGGATCATTGTCTGCTCTACGGCAACCCGGGCCTTGGCAAGACGACCCTGGCCCAGATCATGGCCAGCGAACTGGGCGTGAACATGGTCTCAACTTCCGGTCCGGTGCTGGAGCGCAGCGGCGACCTGGCCGCCATCCTGACCAGCCTGAACCGGCACGACCTGCTTTTTATTGATGAAATTCACCGCATGCCGGCCGTGGTGGAAGAGATTCTCTACCCCGGCATGGAGGATTTCAAGCTCGACCTCATCGTCGGGCAGGGGCCTGGGGCGCGCACGGTCAAGATTGAACTGGAGCCGTTCACCCTGGTCGGGGCCACGACCCGCATCGGTCTGCTGACCTCGCCCCTGCGGGACCGCTTCGGGGTCATCTGCCGGCTTGAGTTCTACAATCCGCAGGAGCTGGCCCAGATCGTGACCCGCGCCGCCCGCATCCTGGGTCTTTCGATCAGCCCCGAGGGGGCTCTTGAGGTCGGCAAGCGCTCCCGTGGCACTCCGCGCATCGCCAACCGGTTGCTCCGGCGTGTGGCCGACTATGCCCAGGTGGCCGGAAGCACGGTCATCGACGCGGAAGTGGCAGCCAAGGGCCTTGATATCATGGACGTTGATTCGCGTGGCCTGGACATGATGGACCGCAAGATTCTCGAGTGTATCATCGACCATTTCGGCGGGGGGCCCGTGGGTGTGAAAACCATCGCGGCGGCCTGCTCCGAAGAGGTGCGCACCATCGAGGATATTTACGAGCCCTACCTGATCCAGTGCGGGTTTTTAAAACGTACCCCGCGGGGCCGGATGGTCACGCCCAAGGCCTACAAGCATATCGATGGCGGACTGAAGCTGCGCAGCCAATAAATCCTGGCGGGGCGTTGGCCGGTCCGCCTTGCACCAATTTCGATCATTACGTCAGCCTTGTGAGGAGCCATGAAAGTCATTGATCCGAGTTTTTCCTTCATGCACCTGCCCGATGGCGAGTTCGTGCTGAGTCATCTCGAACTTGCGGCGCGGACCTGTTACAAGTCCGAGGACAAGGCCAGTCCCGACTCGGCCCGCAAGCTTCTGTCCCGCATCGTGCGTCTGGGCCACGACAGCGTGCTCGAGCACATCAGCGTTACAGTGCGCATTGTCTGTGACCGCGGCGTGACCCATGAGCTGGTGCGGCACCGCCTGTGTTCCTTTTCTCAGGAGAGCACGCGCTACGCCAATTACGCCCAGGACAAGTTCGGCAGTGAAATCACGGTCATCCGCCCGTTTTTCTGGGCCGAGGACGACGAGCGTTACCAGGTGTGGCTTGCTGCCATGCAGTCCTGCGAAGATGCCTACCTGCGCCTTGTGCGGGCCGGGGCAACGGCGCAGGAAGCGCGCAGCGTGCTGCCAAACAGCCTCAAAACCGAGATCGTGACCACGGCCAACATCCGGGAGTGGCGGCACATATTCAAGCTGCGTTGCGACCGGGCCGCGCACCCGCAAATGCGCCAGGTCATGCTCCCTCTGCTTGGCGCTTTCAAGGAGCGCATCCCGCTGCTCTTCGACGATCTCTCGGAGATTTTTTCCGAAGACATGCTCGCCATGGCCGCAGAAGGCGCTTCCTCCCGGCTGTACTGATTTTCCTGCTTATCCCGAAAAATACCCGAGGGCATGTTCAAGAAGCGTGCCCTTTTTTGTTTTTTGGATGTGAGGAAATGTCTGACAGAATCGTAGTATGCCCTGTAATCAAGTCTTAATGGGACTTAATCTCCGTTTTGCCTTTCCAGTGCAGATAATTCCGAGCGCTCTTCTCGGCTTTTCCCTCGCGCGTCGATGAAATCGGACGTCAAGAGAAAAAAAGACTCCTAGAGAAAAATAAATATTTATGCTTATATTTTAGCATAGTATAATTCGTAGTGGTGGGTAGTTAGAGAAAGAGCCGGAAGATTCAAGGCCTTAGGCGAGAAAACTAAAAATCGAAGAAAATAAGAGAAAATCAAAGATATTATTTTTATAGCTGTTTAAAAGTTTTCATCAACTGTTTAAAATTTAAGTATTGACAGCCCCGAAGGCCCGGTTGGCGGGATAATGACAGCTTCGCGTCAATGCCTTCAAAGCCACGGATAAGAATGAAGTTTATATATTCGAGTAGGTTATCCTGTATACAAAGAGTTGGGGCAAGTCGCGTCTGGCTGGCTATACCGGAGTTGTCGCAGGGCTGTCGCTTGGCTAGATACCGTTCCCATGATTGACGCGTGGCATCAAATATCCCTTTCGCTTGAGAAAAAGCTCACCCCTGGCCATTTTCAGCTCTGGATCAAACCCCTGCAAGGGTGTCTTGAGAATGACACTCTGGTTCTCCGTGCCCCCAACGCCTTTGTGTGTACCTGGGTTCGGGAACGCATGCTTGGCAAGATCACGGATGCGGCCGCCCAGACCCTTGGGTTCGTCCCGTCTGTCGAGCTGTGTGCCGGTCAGCCTGAAGCCGCTGCTGCCGAGCAGGTTCTTTCCGTGCCCGCCAGGAAGATAGTCACCCGCCAGATGGGCCTGCCCATGGCCCACGCCGTGCAGACGCAGACTGTGCAGAACTGGCGGCATCAGTTTGATGATTTTATTGTCGGTCCCTGCAACAACCTCGCGTACGTGGCTTCACGCAGTTTCTGCCAGGATGTCCAGGGTTCGGACCAGCTTTTCCTGTGTTCCGCGCCGGGGCTGGGCAAGACGCACCTGGCCCAGGCCATTGGCAGCGAGATCGCCCGGCAGACCAACCGGCAGCACCTGCGGGTCTGCTACCTGAGCGGTGAGGAGTTCGCCTCGCAGTTGGTCATGGCCATCAAGGCCAAAGCCGTGGAGCAGTTCAAGGCCCGTTTTCGCTCCAATGTCGACCTGCTGCTGCTTGAGGACGTGCATTTCTTCCAGGGCAAGGAAAAAATGCAGGATGAACTCCTCAATACATTGAAGTCCCTGCAGAACCAGGGGCGCAGGGTGGTCATGACCAGCACTTTCCTGCCGCGGGAACTGTCCGACATCGACGCCAACCTGCTCTCCCGCTTCGCCCAGGGGTTCATGGCCGTCATCGACAAGCCTGACCACCAGACCCGTATGGGCATCATCCAGGCCAAGGCCAGCGCCGCCCAGGTCAACATGCCCGGCAGCGTGGCCGAACTCCTGGCCGACAGGATCAAAACCGACGTCCGGCAGCTTGAGAGCTGCCTGAAAAACATCATCCTCAAGGCCAAGCTCCTGAACATGGATATCTCCATGGATCTGGCCTGGGAAATTTTGCAGAACTACAACCTCGACAGCGCCTCCATAGATCTCGACAAGATCATCAGCTTCGTCTGTCAGGCCTACGGGTTCGGTTTTGACGACCTGCGCTCCAAGAGTCGCAAGCGTGACCGTGTCGTCGCCCGCAACACGGCTTTCTATCTTGCGCGCAAGCACACCGATCTGTCGCTGGTGGATATCGGGCGCCGATTCAACCGCAAGCATTCCACCGTCATAAAAGGCATCGCCTCCGTGGAACAGGAAGTCAGCCGCAAGACCATGCTTGGCAACCAGATCGCCCGCACCATGAATCAACTGCAGGCCTGATGCCCCGCCGGGCGTACCCGGCATGACCAAAAAGACAAAGGCCCATGCGTATTTCAGCGCATGGGCCTTTGTGCGTTACGAGGCAGTCTATTCGGCTGCTTTTTCCAGCACCCTGTTCCCGCGCGAGGTTTTCAGCGCTGCGGCGAGAGCCTCTACAATATGCAGGTCGTAGCTGTGCGCAGAGGCGCGCAGGTTATCAAGAGCCTGTTCGGGGGCCATGGCCGGCCTGTAGGACCTGGGTCTGATCATGGCGCAGAAGCTGTTGGCCACGCTTAAGACCCGCGCCTGAATGCCGATCTCGTCGCCGTGCAGACCCTTGGGGTAGCCGCTGCCGTCCAGGCGTTCGTTCATCTGGTACACCGCCTCGAACACGGGCAGTTCGAAGTCGATCTGGCGCAGAATGGCCGCTGCATGATCGACATGTCTCTGCACCATTTGCTTTTCTTCTTCGGTGAGCTGGTCAACCTTGGTCAGGACCGCCTTGTCGATGAACATCTTGCCGATCTGGGACAGGTGGGAGGCGATTTCCACCGTGGACTTGTCCTCGGCAGAGAGATCCAGGCCCTCGGCCAGCAAGGAGGACACGTCGCGCATAAGCAGGGAGTGGCCCGCAAGGTACGGATCCGTGAATTCGATAGCCTTGACCAGGGCTTCCACGGTCTGGGAAATGGCCTGGCGTTTGCGTTCCTCGGCCTGGACCATGGCGGTGATGTCCCGGAACACCGAGACAATGCCCTGGGGCGTGTTCAGGTCGTCCTTGAGGGTGACCTTGGTGATCTGGAAATGGTGTTCCCTGGATTTGAGGAAGATGCGCTCGGTGACGGTTACGGGTTCTCCGGTTTGCAGGGTGCGGGCGTCGGACTGTTCCAGTCGTTTGCCCGTGTCGAAACCGAACAGGGCCACATCGTCGAGGCCGAGGACTTCATTCTCCTCCCGGCCCACGCCTTCTGCCAGGGCGGGATTGGCGTAGGTATAGTTGCCGTTCAGGTTTTTCACGGCGATAAAATCCGGGATGGAGTCGTTGATGGAGTCGAGGAAGTTGCGCTGCTGTTCCAGCTTCTGAGCCAGGGCCTGGAATTCTCCGGCGATGCGTTTGTGGCTTTTGCCCACGGTCCGCCACCAGATCGCGCCGAAAAGCAGGCTGGTGACCATGGCGATGAGCCCCGCGATGAGGACGGAGATCCGTGTATATTCCTGCAGGCCCTTGGTCGCTTTTGCGGTGTCAACCTCCTGCACGATCCACAGGTCAAGGTCGGGCAGCTTTACGCCGAGGGAAAAGACGGAGGTCTGACCACCAAGACTGTTTCGTTTGGCAAAGCCGATGCGCCGGGCCGAGTCCAGCTCAGGCGGGGATGCGATGGGGGCGATCCCGCCGGGGCTCCAGGGCACGATCTCCTGGAAACCGGTCTCGGTCATCTGCATGATCCGCGTCCGCTCTCCGCTGGCAGACAGGGGAGTGTTGGAGAGCAGGGACGTGACGGTCATGGCCGCGCTCTTGGTCAGCATGGCCACTGCCACGGCCTTCTTTTCCCCATTTTCGGAGGCCGTGGAAAAGATGGGTACGCACATGTCGATGACCAGGCCGTTGTCGGTCTGTCGCAGCGGGGAAAAGTGGGGCAGGGGGTACGCGAAGGTCTTTTTGATCAGGGCGGTCTGGCTGGGTGAGAGCGGAGTCACCCGCGAGTCGGAGCCGATGTAGGACTGCCCGCTGCGGTGCACGATGCGTCCGGACAGAAAGCCCGCGAAAATCGTGAAGTCCGAGAACGTCTGGTGCATGAGCGGAAACTGGTCGGTCAGCTGCGCCATCTGGTCATAGGATTCTCCTTCGGGGATGATGCCGGTGATCAGAAAGCTCGGATCCGCGTCAATGAGGTCCATGTCCGTGGCGTAGAGCCGGAACAGGTCCGATGAGATGAGCCTGTCCGTCTGTTCCACCAGGCCCGAGAGCCAAGCCGCAAGCACGTCGGCGCGGCTGGTGGCCAAAAGTTCGAGCCTGTCCCGAACCTGATCCTGTAACTCGCCCCGTTTATCGTTCACGCTCCATGCCACCCAGGTCAATAGAGCCACGATGATCAGGGAGATGATGGCGACTCCCATGACCAGTTCGGACCTGTTCTTGCCCATGGAGGGCAGAGCCGCTTTGCTGCTTGATGCTGTCATATTCCCTTCTCCATTAAGGTTAGTTCGCTACAGGAATGTGTGACCACCGGTGCTCCTCGTTCAGGGAGTATTGCGGGATATAGTGCCTGTACTTGTCGTGGGTGAAGATGGCGTCGGAGACGTTGTTCAGGATATGGGCGTCCCCGTGCGTGAACACGGCCAGGACGGCGTGGGCAATGCCCCTGATGCGGTCCTTGACCACCACGATGCGCAGGTCGTCCTGCGAAAAGCCCAGCTCCCGCAAGGCAAAATATTTGATGATGGCGTAGTCCTCGCAGTCTCCTGAAATTTTTAAGAATTCCTGGGGGGTGGCCCACCAGTCCGACCTGCCGTAAGCATCCTGGTCCAGTCGGTAAGGCCATTTGTTGAAAAAGGCATTGACCATCTTTAGCTGCTCCATGCGGTCCTGCCCCCGTGCCTGTTTCATGATGCGCTGCCAGCTGGTGGCTCCGGGCGGGCAGGTTTTGGGCGTGGCGCAGGTGTTGAGTGCCCGTATCTCGCCTTTGACCTTGGACAATACTCGCTTCCATTTGGGCAGGGCGTCGAAGTTGCCGCGAAAGGCTGCGCTCCGGAAAAGCCGGATCGGCCCGTCTCCGGTTGCTGCCGACGATTGCACCCGCACCGATGGTGGCTGCGACCCGGAATCGGTGCCCTGCCGCCAGACCGGTGTGGGCGGCCTTGGTGTACTGGTTGGTTGGTGGATTTCCGGCTCCGTCCTTTCCTGAGCGGCAGAACCTTGTCGCCAGACCGGTTGTGTTGCGGACTGTGCCAATTGGTGCTGCTTTGGCGGCTCGATGGCTGCCGCATTGTCTTTCGTTTCGGGCCTGTCCTGGTCCGGTCGGGACAATGGTTCCGCAGGCGGCACTTCTTTCGCCACCGATGTTTCCGTCTCCACGCCTTGCCCCGGCGCAGTCCCCATTGCCGCGAATTCGCTCGGAGCGAACATGGCTCCGGCAAGCAGCAAGATGAAGAGGGAGACGGTCCACCTCAAAAGCTCAACGCTCCCTCAAGGCGTTCTCCTTGGCCTTGAGAATGGGTTTTAAGAGGTAGTCGAGCACGCTCTTCTTGCCGGTCAGGATGTCCACACTGGCGGTCATGCCAGGGATGATCGGCAATTTCTCGCCGCGGTAGACGATGGCCGACGCCTGGGTGCGCAGCTTGACCTTGTAGAAGTTCTCCCCTTTCTGGTCCTCGATGGTGTCTGCGCTGATCTGCTCCACGGAACCTTCAAGCCCTCCGTAAATGGAGAAATCGTAGGCCGTGATCTTGATCATGGCCTTTTGACCGGGATGCAGAAAGGCGATGTCGGCCGGCTTGATGTTGGCCTCGATAAGCAGGGTGTCATCGAGGGGGATGATCTCAAGGATCGGCTCGCCCGGTTTGACCACGCCGCCCACGGTGTTGAGAATGACCTGTTTGACCGTGCCGCGCACGGGGCTGCGCACGTCGGTGCGAGTGACCCGGTCCTGACCGGCGGACAGGGCGTGCAGCTTGGAATTGAGTTCCACCTGGTGCTGGTTCATCTCCTGCAGTGCCGTGGCCCTGAACTCGGCCATGCGTTGGGCCTGACGCTCCTTGATCTCCTGGGCCGCTTGCTGGGTGCGCGGGATGGCCACGCCAAGGCTCTGCAGATCGCCGCGCAGGGAGCTGACCGTACGCTCCAGGGAAAGGTAGTCCACTCGGGGGTACACGTTCTTTTCCATCAGCGGTTTGGCGATGGCCAGTTGCTCCTGGGCCAGCTTCAGGTCCTGAGCCGTCTGGTTGCGGCGGATGGCCATCTCGCGGGCTTCCTGCAGGCGCTGGGTGTGCTGGCTGCGCAGGACGTTCATCTCCTGGGTCAGCTGGTCCATGCGCGCCCGGTAGATGGCCATCTGATCATTGACCGCCTTCGGGGCCTTGGCCTGCAACTCTTCGGAAAATTCCGGCTCCGTGCCCGAGAATTCAGCCCCCAGGCGCGTGATGGCGGCCTGGTGTTCCAGAGCCTGGCTGGCCGTGTCCTTGAGGGTGCTCTGGGCCATTTCGTTGCTGATGCGCACCAGAATATCGCCCTTTTCCACGATCTGATTCTCCCGCACCAGAGTTTCTTCCAAAATGCCGCCTTCAAGGTTCTGGATGACCTGCACGCGCTGGGACGGGATGACCTGGCCCATGCCGCGGGTGACTTCGTCGAGGATGGCGTAATGGGTCCAGACCAGAAGCGAGGCCAGGAGCAGGCAGATGGTCAGGGAGAGCACGTAGGCCCAGCGGTGGCCACGGCGGTACATGGCCGCATCGACTACGCTCATATATTCGAGATCTGATTCGGAGTAGACCGGATTACGCATTTTTTGCTCCGTTGCCGCGCTTTTGCAGTTCAGCCAGCACCTCGTTTCGCGGACCGTCGGCGATGATCGATCCCCCTTCCAGGGCGATGACCCGCGTGGCCAGGGACAACAGGCTTGGCCTGTGCGTGATGAGGATCAGGGTCTTGCCTTTCAGGGCCGAGGACAGGCGCAGTTTGAGCACGGCCTCAACGCCAACGTCCATGGAGCTGCTGGGCTCGTCCAGGATGACGATGTCCGGGTCGAGCAGCAGGGTGCGGGCGATGGTGATGGCCTGTCGCTGGCCACCGGACAGGGCCAGGCCGCGCTCCCCGACCTGCAGATTGAAGCCTGCGGGGTTGTTTTTGATGAAGTCCGTGACCCCGGCGATGGTCGCGGCGCGCAGCAGGGCCTGGTCGCTGACATGCGGCGCGCCGAGGGTGATGTTTTCGCGCACCGAGCCGTGGAACAGGAAATTGTCCTGGGCCATGTAGCCGATCTTGGCCCGCAGTTCCGCCGGGTCGATCTGGCGGATGTCGAGCCCGCCGATTTTCACCGCTCCTTTCTGGGGTTCGTAGAGGCCGTTGATGAGTTTACCGAGGGTGGTCTTGCCCGAGCCCATCTTGCCGATGATGGCCACGCGCTCGCCGTGAGCGATGTGCAGGCTGATGTGCGAGAGGGCGTTGGTCAGGGCGCCGGGGTATTTGAAGCTCACGTCCTCGAAGGTGATGGTCGAGCGCAGGTCCCGGTGTTCCGGGTGTTGGACGTCTTCGGGGCGCTCGCTTGGGATCTTCATGAGCAGGTCCAGATTTTTGAGCGCCATGCGGCTCTGCTGCAGGCGGGTCAGCATGGCCGCCACCGCGCCGAGCGGGCTCATGGCCCGGCCGACGAGGATGGAGCAGGCGATGAGGCCGCCCATGGTCATCAGGCCTTCGGAAATGCGGTACACGCCCCAGATGATGACACCCGCGTACACGACCTGGGAGGCGAACTGGGTGAAGCTCAGGGAGAAGGTGGACAGCGACTTGGAGCGGATGGAGGACTTGGCACCCATGCCGACGATGTTTTCCCAGCGGCCGAGCATGGAGCCTTCGGCCCGGCTGGTCTTGATGGTCTCAAGGCCACTGACTGCCTCCACCAGGAGGGCGTTCTTCTGGGTCGATTCCTTGTAGCCGCCCTCGATGGCGCGTTTCAGTGGTCCCTGCATGATGATGCCGACCAGAATGACGATGGGCGCGGCAACGGCGGGCACGATGGCCACCGGGCCGCCGATGTAGAAGATGATGGTGATGAAGAGGACAAGAAACGGCAGGTCCACGAGGGCCAGCAGGGTGGTGGAACTGAAGAACTCGCGCAGGGAGTCGAACTCGCGCACGTTGTTGACCAGGGCGCCGGTTGATTCGGGCTTGTGGTCGAGGCGGATGGACAGGATGTGGCTCATGAGCTTGCTGGCCACAAGAATGTCGGAGTTGCGTCCGGCCACGTCCACAAAATAGCCGCGCAGGTTGCGCAAGGCAAAGTCGAAGAAGAAGGCGATGCCCACGCCAAGGGCCAGCACCCACAGAGTCTCGATGGCGTTGTTGGGCACGACGCGGTCGTACACGTTCATGGTGAACAGCGGTGAGGCGATGGCCAGCAGGTTGATGAAAATGGTGGCCAGGATCACGTGCCGGTATATGGGCAGAAAATGCAGGATGGTGCCCCAGAACCATTTCTTGGTGTTGAAGATCTTGAGCCCTTCGGTCCTGCTGTCGAGGGTGGCCTTGGGGCGGGCGAAAACCGCGTGACCGGAGTAGGTCTCTTTGAGTTTTTCGAGCGGGCTTTCAAAGGGTGCATCAGGGTTTTCGGGCATGATGATGCGCGCCTCGTCGCCCTTGAGGCTGACCAGCACGCAGGCCGAACCGTCCTTCATGAGCAGGACGCAGGGCAGGTTCAATGGAGATATCTTGTCGATATGGGGCTTGTGCGTGATCTGCGCGTCGATGCCCTCGCGCCGGGCTGCGCGGATCACCGCGTAGGGGGTCATGCCGTCCTGGGTGCGCGGCAGCCCCGCTTCCAGGGCCGTGGTGCTGACGGGCCGCCCTTGCAGGCGGGAGATGACGGACAGACAACCCACCAGAGGCGGGGTGAAGTACACCTGCGAGGGGTTGATCTGGGCGGTGACCGTCGGCCGCGGCTTGGCGGGAGACTGGGGAGCGGGAACGGGTATTGCTACCTTGGGATCATTCATGCGTGCTTGGCCTCGATGATTATTGATATGATGAAGGAAACTAAGACGCACCCCTGCATCTTGCAAGGGAAATTCAGTTTTTGTCCGGCCCGGGACATGTCAGGAGCCTTTTCTTCAGCCCCAAAATTATCTGCGCATGGTCTTTGTATCTGAGTCTGCGGCTGCACCTCGCCGGTCTCATCTTGCTCCTGTATGACACCGTCCTTTCCTTTAAAGTTATTTAAATCAATTTGTTGCGCGTCTTTTGGTGCGTTTTTCGATGGGGCTCTCAGTCGAAAGTACCAGCGAAACGGACGAGTCGGGCGATGTGATACGCGAAAATGCAGCGGATGAGTCATTGCAACAGTCTGTTTTTTAAGACTTAATAATTTTGACGGGTCAGGAAAATTCATGCCTCCCCATTCTTGTTCTCATACTTGCCTTGGGCGAGTTCAGTGCTGATTTGTATGACAAGAAGTTTGGAAATCGTATCAAATTGATTTGAGGACTGACGACGCCTGCAAAAAGAATTGTCGTCAAGGAGGGCACCATGGCCGCAACAACACAAAACACCAGGCTGGAAGTAAAGGCCCCGTCAGCCGGCCAGGTTGTCGTGCTGACGGCAGTCCCCGGTCAGGATTTCATCCTCGAGGCAGCCTTTGATCAGGCGGAAATCAGGATGGACGGAGGCAACGTGGCTTTCGAGTTCGCAGGTGGCGGGCGCGTAGTGCTCGATTTTTCGGATCTTGGCGAAACCGAGGCTCCGGGGATCGTAATGCCGGACGGAACCGTCCTGAACATGCAGGAATTTTTGGCCGCACTCGGCGAGGGTGACATCGAGCCCGCAGCCGGACCCGAAGGAGGAGCGGACGGCAGCGGTGGCGTGGGCGAGTACCGGGACGATGCGGGAAATCTTATCGACGGTGTGGACAAGCTGGGCGTTCTTGATCCTCGGGAGTTCACAACCATCAGCGTGGAGAGCCTGGATGCCGATGTGCTGGCAGAAGATGACGCGCCGGTTCCTCCCGGTCCGACTCCTCCGACTCCCCCCGTTCTTGGCCCGGTTGTGACGCAGGTCGAGGAAAGCTCCCTGGACGAAGGGGAAGGACAGTGGCCGGGAAGTAACGAGAGCGGGACCCTGGACAGCGCCAGCGGGACGATCCCGTTTGAGCCGGGTTCCGAAGAGGGGGAACAGTTCTTCATCAGCGGCGTGGGCGATCCCGTGGACGTCACCAGCGGGGGGACAGTCTACGGCCTTTATGGAACCCTCGTGGTTACGCTGAACCCTGACGGCACGTACAGTTATATCTACACCCTGAACGGCAATATCGATCACCCCGTGCCCGAAGAGAACGGCGGGGATGACGGGCGCTTCGACGACGACAGCCTGCCGGATGTCTTTGTCATGCAAGTGATCAATGACGGCGCCATCATCGCCAGCAGTTCCCTGACGGTAAACGTACTCGATGACGGCCCCGTCATCGAGATTGTGGCAGAGCCCAACCTCTTCCTGCGTACCGAGGACAGCTTCTTGCCGGGCGGAAGCAACGAGCAGCAGGCAAATACCGACACGGCCAGCGCAGGGGCGGTTTTCCAGGTAGTGTTCGGGGCTGATGGTCCCAAGCTTGTACCTTACAACGGCGAGTATTCAGAGGGCGGCGACCCGTCCCTGCAGTACTCCTTCGGCGAATTGGATGGTGCGGATTCGGGGCTGAGGGACACGCTGACCGGCGAGCCCATTCTGCTCTACACTGACGAAAACGGCAACGTGATCGGCCGTGTGGCAAGCCTGGGCGACGAGGACGCGACCTTTATCCTGACCATTGACGAGTCCGGGCTGGTGACGCTCACGCAGTACCGGCCGATCATGCACGACAGGCCCGAGGACGCGGTGGACGGATCCGATGCAATCCAGTTCCTGACCGCCGAAGAGCTGGTCGTGAACATCCGGGCCATCGACGGTGACGACGACAGCGCCACGGAGTCCTTCTCCCTGGCCGGGCTCATCGCTTTTGGCGATGACATTGTCACGGCCGTGGACGATACGGGCAGGGTGTCCTTCGGCGAAAGCGACGAGATCAGGTTTGCCATCTCCAACGTCCTCTTTCTGGTGGATGTGGACGGCCAGCAGCAGGCTTTCAAGATTGACGATTACGAAACCCTCTTCAATGAAATGAAGGATCCGGAAAATCCGCAAGGGTTTGTCGAGTGGGTCGAGGCGCAGACCGGGGGCACGGTCACCGCTTACTACATCAAGGCAGGGCAGCTGTTCTATGACAGTGACGGAAACGTCATTGACCCAGAGTCCATCGGGCTTGACGATTATCTGACAGGAAACGGCAACACCTTTGGTGGTTCCAGTGTGGCTATCCTTGAGCCCTCGCTGGATGATTTTGATCCCGAGGCTGTGGGCTCAGGGTTCGAGATTTCGGACTCTGGAAACGTGCTGCTGAACGATATCGGCAGCGCCGACGGAATCCGGGTCAGCGGGGTCAGTAATGACGGCGGCGAGACATGGCTAGAAATCGCCCAGGACAGTGCGGTCTCCATCGAAGGGGCCTACGGCACCTTGACCCTGTATGCCAACGGTGACTACGATTACACGCTCAATGATTCCGGAGAGTACGGTGCGCAGGACGTCTTCAGCTATCAGGCCCTCGACGGAGATGGAGATCTGGGATCGGCTATGCTGACCATAGATATCGCGCTGGAAACCATGCTGGCCCCGAACATCGAAGCCGCCTGAAACAGATGACAAATCCGGGCAGGGGCAGGGCCCTTGCCCGGCACATCGTGAAGGCTTAGAGACTGCCATTTGATTGTCCCAAAACGAATATTCTCTCGAGCCTCTTCAGGCGCGAACATGAATCCCTATTGCGCCAAGCTCAAGCTACGCCAAAAGTAAAGATTTCTCTTTTATCGCACATTAAAGGTCTTCATGAAGGAAGCGGGTGGCGGAGAGCCTGTTTTTTAAATGGCGATGTTAATATTCCTGGTTGGGGGTAAGGGGTTTGCAGAGAAGGGTTTCGGTGTTCATGCGTAAGTATGAGTCGGTATGGCAGTGTCGTGAAATCCTGGTTTTTCATCATGGCATTGTTTGATTTGTAACGCATTTAGATATTTGTTCAAATTGATTTTTAGATGCGGATTTCAAATTCATGCCTCTAAAAAAAATTTCATACTTGACCCTATGCCAGACACCTATCATAAGTAACTTCAAAGAATTTAAGACAATTGCAGCGCAACACATTGCCATTGAAAAAATATCGAAAAGGGAGGGGAAATATCCCGTCCAGAACTATTCTTCAGTCTGCAAAAGTCGCTGAAATGATGCTATCGCGATCACGAATGTGTTTTTTTGTGTCTAAGCTGGGACCGGAGGCGTTAAGAGGAAGCCCATGACAGCAACCCCGTTGAACCCCCAGAAAACCATACATGCCCAGACCGGCAATTTCCGCCTTCAGTCTGACACGTCCGATTTTCAGCGCGTCGTCGAATTCGCGGGTTTTGCCGTTCCCGAGGACGGCTTGATTCTGGCTCCGCCTTTTGGTGGAGAACTGACCGTATGGCCGGATGGCCAGTATGTCTTTAGCTGTCCTGTTTCGGAAGAAGAGATGGTGTCCATGGTCGCCACGCATTACAGCTATCTGGTCGAATCGCTGGACGGAACAACCTCCGTTGGTTCGTTCGCCCTTGGCGAACAGGCCCCGGAAGATGCCATGCCCGACTTTCAATCCTGGTCCATGGACGACATCCTGGCGCTGGATGATGCCGTGGGTCTGATATTTGATTTGCCAGGTTCCGTGGCGGAACTTTCCGGGGAGAAGGCCGGAGGCCATGTGATTTCTGATCCGGGTCTGGACTTGGGGGGAGAGTTCGCCACTGATGTGCTCGAGCACGTGATCAAGACCTCATACGAAACATGATGCGTCTTACATATTCGCAAGACGACTGTTTTTTTTATCAAAAAGGGAGTGCAAAATTCCCTTTTTTCGTTTACAACGGTTGTCTGCATAGTTAATGGAAAACAAATTGAGGAATTGTCTTACCCCAGCAAGGAGAGGAAGTTATATGAACGCAAAAAAATTGAGTCTTACCCTGGCCCTGTCAGTGATGCTGTCGGCCGGCGTGGCGGTGGCTGACGATGGTATAACTCTTCAGAAGAGTGTCATCGATACCTTGCGCTATGCCCCGCGTCTGGAAATGATCAAGCACAATCGTGAAGCCGTGGCCCACGACCTGGATAAGTCCAAGGGCCGCTGGTATCCCAAGCTCGATATCCGAGGCGGCTATGGCTCGGATTCCTACAATGCCAAGGGCAGCTACGAGGATGAAGGCGACTGGATGAGCCGTGGCGAAATATCCGCCATCCTGAGCCAGCGCCTCTATGACGGTGGTGAGGCATCGAGCCAGATCCGTCTTGACGAACGCCGCGCCGCTTCCCTGGATCATCGGGTATTCGACAACGCCGAATCCTTGGCCCTGGACGCGGTCATCGCCAACCTGGAAGTGTTCCGCCAGCGCGAACTGCTCTTTCTGGCCGAAGAGAACGCCAAGGCTCACCGCGATATCTTGTCCTCTCTGCGTGAGCGCGAGCAGGCCGGCGCTGGCAGCGTCGCCGATGTGACCCAGACCCAGGCCCGTCTGGCCATGGCCCAGGCTTCCATCGAGAAGACCCGTACCGCCTTGCAGGCCGCGCTGAACGAATACCAGCGCCTGACCGGCGTGCTGCCCGGCAAGATTGCCATGACTCCCTATCCGCAGGAAATGCTGCCTGGCTCTCTTGATGAAATGAATTCCATGGCCCTTGGAAACAACCCCAAGATCAACGCCGCAGGCGAAGACGTGAACGCCGAAGCCGAGCGCATCAATATCGCCAAGGCCAATTATCATCCGTATGTCTATTTTGAGCTGTCCTCCTCCTATTCCGACGGCGTCGAGAATCAGGAGTACTGGGAGCGCACCGACGCAGCAATGGTCCGCTTCAACTGGAACCTGTTCAACGGCGGCTCCGACGTTGCCAACCACAAGGCCACCAAGGCCCGCAAACGCCAGGCCGAAGCCGACAAGTACGACCTGACCCTGGCCGTGGAGAACGAGACCAGGACCACTTGGGCCCAGTACCAGTCTTCCCTGAACGAAGTGAAGGAATACACCCAGGCCGTGCAGTACAACCGCAACACCAAGGAAATCTACCTGGAGCAGTTCGGCGTGGCGCAGCGCAGCCTGCTCGACGTGCTTGATTCCGAGAACGAAGTGTTCCAGTCCTCCAGCCAGCTGGTCACCTCCAGCGTCAACGAGCAGATCGCGGCCTACAAGCTCATGGCCCTTTCCGGCCAGCTGGTTGACGCCCTCGGCGTTGACCCGGCCCTGTACAAGGATCCCGTAGCCCAGGTCGAGTAACTGCGGCTTTCAAGGCACTTGTAGCCTTGGAAAAAAGAATGACAACCCCCTGCCGGCCCGCGTCGGCAGGGGGTTTTTTGCGAACATTCGAATTTCATGGACAGTCTCGCAAGGGCGCGTTAGATGTTCCGGGGTTGGTCGGCAGAGTGTGGATGCGGCCGCCCTGGCAGAGGTAACGCTTTTTTTCAAGTGCATTTTAAGGAGCAGAAATGCTTGCAGATTTTGGTAAGAGACTGGTTCTTGGTCTGGTGGTCGCCGCCTGCGTGGTGGGTGTGCATGCGGCCATGGTTTTTTCCTCCATGGGCTGATTAGCGCCGCGCGCGAGGACAACCCGCGTTACAAGAACGCCATTTGACGACCCTGTGCTTTTGCGCGGGGTCTTTGTTTTGGTAAGGAGGCGGGCGGAGGCGTTGCTATCAGGGGAGGGTCTGATGGCCGGGGTGTCTTCTGGTGTGCAAAATCCTCAGGATGTGCAGGTCTGTGAATCCGATTTTATAGACGATGACAAATGGCAGTTTGGGCAGGTTCAGTTGCCGGGTTCCTTCGATTCGGCCAGGAGGTGCGGAGCCGGGAAAAAGGGCGAGTTGTTCCACGGCCTTGAAGATTGTTTCGGCCAGCTTTGCAGCCTTGGCGGGGTCGTCCTCCAGAGCATGTTTGGTGGCTTCGAGGATGTCCTGCCTGGCTGGCGCTGCCCACTTAATCGACAGCAATGCCAAGGCTCCGCACAGCGTTCTTGACTTCGTCGTGGGGCACAAGGTCACCTGCTTCGGAGGCGTGAAGGCCTTTACGCACTTCATCGATAAACCAGATTTCATACTCAAGATACCTGGTCACGGCGTCGTTGATTATCCAGGAGCGGGGACGCCCCAGAGTGTCGGCAAGCTGATCAAGCAGGGCAAGCGTGTCCTGTTCGAATCTGACGGTGGTAGTTTTCTGCATTCGTCCTCCCTGTGTATTCTTCAAGAATGCTTTAGAATACGACCGAATGCGGAAACGGTCAACCGCGCCGCCAAAACCCTGCGTCGGAGCCCTTCCCCGTTGCCTCCATCCTTCTCCTCCTCGGTGTCATCCCCGTGCAGACGGGGGATTCATGGTTCTCAGAAAAAGGGATGGATTCCCGCCTTCGCGGGGATGAGTGCGCCCGCGAAGGCGCTTTGTCAGGGTGGTGTAAGTCCACCCCGGGGTAAGCCACACCCCTGAAGTCGAAGGTAACTGCGTCACTGCGA
>SWCC01004089.1_pt1 | contig 43424 bp, 18 predicted proteins | sample 4692971 | NCBI WGS metagenome assembly SWCC01 (sample SAMN10267277, study PRJNA491770) | bioreactor metagenome | isolation source: DHS bioreactor inoculated with subseafloor sediment | place: Japan: off Shimokita Peninsula | collected 2006-08 | reverse complement strand
TTTGTAGGATGGTATAAAAATGGAGTTCTCATTTCAAACGAATTGACTCACTCAGTTATTATAAATTCGAATATGGTTTATGAAGCCAAATTTAAAAAGTTAATATATAGTCTTATTGTTTTTACGAATCCCATTGAAGGTGGAACAGCATCTGGAAGCGGTTACTATTATTACCAAGATATGGCTGAGTTGGTTGCAATTTCGTCAGATGGTTGGGAATTTACAAATTGGTCAATAAATGATTCTGATTTAAGTCATAGCACAAGTATTCAATTTCAGGTGGAAGATAATTCAAATCTAATTGCTAATTTTAAAAGATCTCTGTACTCATTGTCTTTGTCTCATGTTCCTTTAGAAGGCGGAATAACTTCTGGAGGAGGATATTTTTATTTCGATCAATCAGCAACTATTAGTGCTCAACCAAATGAAGGATGGGTTTTTGATTACTGGAGTGATGCAGATAGCATATATTCATATGATTCGGTATTAACCATTGCTGTTTACGAGGAAAGAAATTTAGTTGCAAATTTTTCTTTGTTAACTTCTTTAAATGAAAATCAAACTAGAGAAATTGCTTGGTTTCTGAGCGATCCTTATCCAAATCCCTTTAATCCTTCAACAGTGATAAATTATTCCATATCAAAGCCTGGTAGTGTTACTCTAAGGGTTTATGATGTTTTAGGTAAGGAAGTTTTAGAGTTGGTTAATAAAGAACAGATAGTAGGTAATTATAAAGTGCCCGTGGATGCTAGTCAATTAACAAGTGGAATTTATTTTTACAGACTCCATGCTGGTGACTTTGTTGAGACTAAGAAGATGGTACTGCTGAAGTAACATCAAATAAATAAAATTGATACAATGGCCCATTAAACTGTGGGCTTTTTTATTATATATTCAAGAGGTAAGAAGTAATTTCAACTAGACTTCTCAAATTATGCTTACTAGCTAAGGTACTTTGTATTAAAGAAGTTCGATCGTTCTTCCAAGGGGGTGCTTGTAAATTGTTATAGTACAACCTAACCAAATCAGCTCCGCTTAGTAGAGGAAGTTAGATCCTATTATATCGATAAAGCTACAATCAGATAGACTAACTATACTTCCACTATTATAGATAAACATTTAATTCTGTTGTTAGCAAAATTATCAGAAATGTGATATCTATTTGTATTTTTAAGGCGATAAGTTATCTTATATGAATATTAAAGTCTTGACAAAATAAGTCTGTATTCTTAATTTATTATTATATATAATGATTCTCTTCCTTGAGAGAAACGTTTTGACTCTCAGTCGTAAACATTCTCTCTAGCAAATCTATTGTGCTTCTTTCAAGGACTTTCGTTCTCACTAATTACTCTGTCTGAGGATAAAATTAACTATAGTGTGCTGAAATGATGAGTCACCAAAAAGAAGGCGGACTGGTTGGCACAACCATCTCTCATTATAAAATATTAGAAAAACTCGGCGGTGGTGGGATGGGCGTGGTTTATAAAGCGCAGGATCTTAAACTGGATCGTTTGGTAGCTCTTAAGTTTTTGCCCCCCACATTTGGCTTGGACGAAGATTCAAAGCAAAGATTTATACTTGAAGCAAAAACAGCCTCATCACTCCAGCACAACAACATTTGTAATATTCATACCATTGATGAAACAGAGGATTCACCAGATGTGGCGGGTGGCCAAATATTCATTTGCATGGATTATTACGAAGGCGAGACATTAAAGAGTAAGCTCAGCAATAATTTGCCGGGCACAGATGAAATCATAAATATAGCTATCCAGATAGCTGAAGGATTACTAAAGGCACACGAGAAAGGAATCGTTCACAGAGATATAAAGCCTGCTAATATCTTTATTACAAATGAAGGAATTTTAAAGATTCTGGATTTTGGATTAGCCAAGAGCAGAGCATATAATCAAATAACCAAATTGGATAGCACCAAGGGTACAATCTCCTATATTTCACCGGAACAAGCCGAGGGGAAAGGTGTAACACACCAATCCGATATATGGTCTTTGGGTGTTGTAATGTATGAAATGTTGACCGGGGAATTACCATTTAAGGGAGAAATAGACCAAGTAATAATCTATTCAATACTTGATACGGAGCCGGAAAAGATAACCACATTAAATCCGGAGATACCGATAGAATTAGAATATATTGTAAACAAAGCATTAGAAAAAGAACTCGATTCAAGATATCAAAATATAGAAAAAATGTACACCGACTTAATTGCCTTCCAAAACAACACATTTGACCTGAACAACAGAAAATCTTTCCTTAAACGAAAAGGAAAGAGTAAAATATTAAGGAACACAATAGTTTCTGCATTAATTCTTTTTCTCACTGCTACCACAATTTATTTGTTCTATACCAATTTTTTTGGCAATCCCAAAAATTATAATCATGTATCCCTAGCAGTAATAAATTTCGAAAATCAAACCGGCGACACAACTTATAATTATTTGCAAAAAGCCATTCCAAATCTATTAATTACAAACCTTGAGCAGACAGATTATATAGAAGTAATAACCTGGGAAAGAATGCATGATCTTTTAAGGCAAATTGGAAAGGGAGATGAAAAAGCAATAGATAAAGATCTTGGATTTGAGTTGTGCCGTATGGATGGAATTGATGCTATTGTTCTCGGTAGTTTCATAAAAGCCGGTGAGGTTTTTGTTACGGATGTAAAAGTTTTAGATGCTTCCTCTAAAAAATTATTAAAAAGTTCTAATATAAAAAGTGAGGGAGTGCAAAGCATATTAGAAAATCAGATTGACTATTTAAGCGATGAAATTGTTGAAGGCATCGGGCTTTCTGCCGGTGAGATAGAATCAGTTCAATTACGAATTGCCGATGTTACGACTAATTCAATGGAGGCTTATAAATATTTTCTAAGAGGAAGAGATGAATTTGAGAAACGTTATTGGGATGATTCACGACGTTTTTTGGAAAAAGCGATAGAGTTAGATTCAACTTTTGCTGTAGCACATCTGTACCTTGCGTGGGTTTATGGTAATTTAAGATATGTGGCAAAGGAGGAGAAAGCTTTCGAGAGAGCAAAAGCTTTTTCAGAGAAGGCAACAGAGAAAGAGAGGCTTTATATAGAAACAAGTTATGCAGCAAGAATAGAGAATTTGCCTGAAAAAAGCTTTAGCCTTCTTAAACAGATGGTAAAGAAATTTCCAAAAGAGAAACGGATTTACACTTCTTTGGGCTTTTATTATAGACCTAGACAAATGTACAAAGAAGCAATAATTAATTTTAACAAAGCGCTTGAACTAGATCCCGACTTTAACAATGCAAATAATTTTCTTGCCTATACATACTCCGAGATGGGAAGTTATGAAAAGGCAATTGAATATTTTAAAAGATATGTCTCTCTCTCTCCGGGTGATGCAAATCCATTAGATTCTATGGGAGATCTTTATTTTAAATTGGGAGAGCTTGATAACGCTATTGCCAAATTTAAAGAAGCTGTTGAAGTTAAACCTGGTTTTGATTCTGGGTACAGGATTGCCTATATATATGCTCTCAAAGAAGATTTTACGGAAGCAATGAAATGGCTCGATAATTTTATTGCACTAAGTCCATCTCCCGGTAAAAAAGCACAAGGCTATACGTGGAGAGGACTCTATCACGCGCTTCTTGGTCATTATAAACAGTCTTTGATAGATTTCAGCAAGACAAAAGAACTTATGAAATTAGCAGGGAACGAATACGGTGTCGCGGTTGCAACCATGCTTAAAGGTTGGATTTATCTTAAAACAAGAGAATATGAGCTGAGCAGAAGTTGTTTTGAAGAATTTAAAGTTGCTGTGAAAGATTTTGATTATTCCTTTGATTTTATAGCAGGAATCCAATTTCTGGCACGTGTGGATTTAATGGAAGGAAAAATTGATTCGTCAAAATCAAAGTTGGCTGTGAGCGAAGTTCTTATGCGCGATTTATCAGAGATGGATCCATATTGGAGGACACATTTAAAGCGCAACCACAATTCCCTTCGTATGGAAATAATGTTGGCAGTAGGAGATTTCAATACGGTAATCGCCATTGGTGAGAAACCGGATTCGTTGAAATTAATTAGTATGGGAATTAAGCAATTGATTGTCGACAATTTACCATTTCTTCAGGACGTTCTGGCAAGAGCTTACTGCCTGAATGGTGGGTTGGACAAAGCTATTGCCGAATATGAACGATTAATTAAATTTGATCCAAGTAGTTATAACAGACGGCTGATTTACCCTAAATATCATTATCGGTTAGCTAAATTGTATGAGGAAAAAGGCTTAAAAGAAAAGGCAATTGGCGAGTTTAAAAAATTTTTAGACCTATGGAAAAAGGCAGACAAGGACTTGCCTGAACTAGTTGATGCAGAAAGGAGATTAGATAAGTTAATTGCGAAGTAAAAAGTTTACAACAAATTGAAATTATTTTCAAATTATCACCGTGACGTAACATGAACTTGTTGATGGGCATGGAATTTTGTCATTCGAAGCATACTTATCATCCCGAACCTGTTTCGGGATCTCAGTGCTTTAATATTAACTATAAAATGGATGCTGAACTAAACCCGCCTGCCGGACAGGTAGGTTCAGCATGACAATGAATATATGAACAACTCAAGACTAGAATCATTAATTGAATTGGTGTTGATTCTTGCAAAACAGAATGATTTCCAGGAAACACTGCGACTGGTAGCAAAAAAAGCATCAAACTTACTAAAAGCGGATACCACTTTAATTATGATGATTAATCCCCGAACTCGTGAAACCGTCAAAACACTGCACAGAGAAGAAGTAGCAGAAAATGAGCCGTATCAGTTTGTGAACACTTATTTAAGTGGCTGGACCATTGCAAAGAATTGCGGCTTTTTATCCGAGAATATTCGGGAAGATTCTCGATTCAATATAAAGCTCTTTAAGAAGACAGACTTAAAATCCGTTATGTCTGTTCCTTTTTTGGTTGAAGGGGTTACCATAGGTACGTTATTGCTATTAAATAAACTTAATGGAAACGTATTCACTAAAAGTGATTTCTTATTTATTGAGAAATTTGCAGCAATCGTTTCACCATTTATAAGGGACGTTAAAAAGATTCAGCAATATTTTATTACCCCATTACCCCAAGAAGCACTATTAAAGAAATATGAAGCTAATGGATTATTAGGCAAGAGCAAAAAGTTCATCCAGTTATTGCAAACAGTCGAGTCTGCAGCCCGTTGTGATGTTCGTGTTTTGCTGGACGGACAAAGCGGCACGGGTAAAGAGCTTATTGCTAAAGCGATCCATCAATATAGTTCTAGAAATCACAAAAAATTTGTTGCAATTGATTGCGGTGCCATCCCTCCAAACTTAATTGAGAGCGAACTCTTCGGTCATATAAAAGGAGCATTTACCGGAGCAAATTTTTCCAGGAGAGGTTTACTGGAAGAAGCCAATGGCGGTACTTTGTTTATGGACGAGATTAATAATCTCCCAATTGAAATGCAGACGAAATTACTTCGTGTTCTTCAAGAAGGGGAGATTCGTCCGGTTGGCAGTAATGAAACTCGAAAAGTAGATTTACGAATCATAACAGCATCCAGTTTGTCATTAAAACAATTAGTGGAACAGCAGAAGTTTAGGGAAGACCTATTCTATAGACTCTATGTCTATCCTATTTCAGTACCATCCTTAAATGAGAGAAAAGAAGATATTCCATTATTAGCTAACTATTTTCTAAAAAAACACTCACTACAGCAGCAAAAACAAATTGAAGAGTTTAGTGAAGAATTGTTGGTTTTTTTAAAAACCCATTCATGGTCGGGGAACATTAGGGAGCTGGAAAATTTTGTTGAAAGGCTTGTTACGTTAGCGCCACTCGAGCTAAAAGTATTAGATGTAAGTATCCTGCCTAAAGAATTTATTGAAGAATGGCAAAAAGTAGAAACCGTATCTCCTAAAAATGACTTGAATTATTCGCTTGAGAAAAATCTGGTAGAATATGAAAAAAAAATAATACTGGAAGTTTTAATAGAATGTGGCTGGAATCAATCAAAAGCAGCCCGTCAACTAAAAATATCTGAATATTCAATTCGATATAAAATGAACAAATTAGGTATTAGCAGAATCAGATAAATAGATTCGCTGTTTTCATTACTGAAATACTCGTTTATTGTATCGAGACAATCAAACAATAATTCTAAAATTCGTTCAAATTAACGAGTAGTTCAACTGTAATTTCAATTACCTTTTTCTATCCTGTTCGCTTACTTCATATTATATAGCAAGTTAACCGAAAGTCAAATTATTGCTGGTTTATGGCATACATGTTGGTCATTAATTAATAAACTCAATTCTAACAGTATAAGGAGGAATAATTATGTTAGTAAGACAAACCATAATAAAGACTGCCCATAACAGAATGTTGGTAATGCTCTGCATATTGTGCTTCGCTTCCATAAGTTTGGCTCAACAGGGGTGGGAAACAAAAGCACCTATGCCAACGGCAAGAGGCTGGTTTTCCACAAGTATAGTGAATAATAACATCTATGCAGTTGGAGGAGCAACTGAAATCGGATCAAATCTCGATGTACTGGAGGCTTTTGATCCTAATACAAATACCTGGACAACAAAAGCTCCTATGCCAACTCCAAGAGGGTGTTTATCAACTTGTACAGTCGATGGAATTATATATGCTATTGGAGGAGGATGGTATACGGTTTATTCAACCGTTGAAGCATATGACCCTTCAAATGATACATGGACAACAAAATCACCAATGCCGACAGCAAGATCGGGACTATCTGTATGTGAAGTCGATGGAATCATATATGCAATTTCAGGATTTGATGATATTAACAGTACAACAGGCCCCAATACTGTTGAAGCTTATGATCCAAAAACCGACACATGGACAACAAAGGCACCAATACCGACACCCAGGGCTTTCTTTTCAACCTCGGTTGTTAATGGAATTATTTATGCATTTGGAGGATTTAATAGCAGGGGCGCACCAAGTTTAAGTAATGTTGAAGCATATGATACAAAGACCGATACTTGGACAACAAAAAATGATTTGCAAAATCCTAGAGCAGGCATGGCTACTTGTGAAGTTGATGGAATAATTTATGCCTTTGGTGGCGTGGCTTACGGCGGTGGATCTTGTTATTCAACTATGAGTAAGTATAATCCCGCTTTAGACAGCTGGACAGAATTACCGGATATGCCATATGGAGTAGGTTTTCATTCTAACAGCATAGTAGATGGTAAGATATATTTAATAGGAGGTGTCAATACTCTGAGAGATCCATTAGCCACGGTGTATGAATATACTCCTGCGCCCGTTAGTAACATTGAGGCTGGATATGTAAGCGGAACTTGGACGCTATATGGATCTCCTTACTATGTTAATGGAGAAATAACTATCCCCAATGATTCTACTCTTATAGTTGAGCCAGGTGTTGAAGTTATTTTTACCGGGCATTACAACTTTTTTGTAAAGGGAAGGCTGCTTGCAATTGGCACAGAGCAGGATAGTATCATGTTCACTGCGGCAGATCCAGACACCGGCTGGCAGGGAATAAGACTATTTGATATAGTAAGTTCAAATGATAGTACAATTTTTGAATATTGTAGCTTTCAATATGGGAAAAATGGCAACGGAGGAGCCATCTATTCCCGGACAGATAAACTTAGAATCTCACACTGTTTTTTCCGGAATAATGTTTCTTTAGATATTCATCCTTTTGCTGGCACAGGTGGAGCAATTTACATAGCGGATAGCAAACCGATAATTGAGTATTCTGAGTTTTGCTCGAATAAAGCTGAATTTAATGGTTCTGCTCTATACATTCTAAATTCTTCTGATGCTATTATCCGCAATAATCATTTTCATCATAATTTGATCTCGGCTACGATAGCAATTAAATCCTCTTCTCTTATATTTATAAATAATTTAATAGAACAAAACCACTCTAACGATGATTGCATATTATTTTTTAGATATGATAGCGGGAATGCAAAAATAATAAATAACACTATTGTAAATAATACATGTGCACAAGGTGCGATATTAAGTCTTTATGGTTTGACTTCGTTTATTAATAACATAATATACGGAAATGAGCCATCACAAGTTACTCTTCGAACATCATCAAGCATTAGCTTTTATAATTGCCTGATCGAAGGGGGAAGAGAAGGATTTACGGGAGCCACTTTTACAGGAACTTATGAAAATTGTATAGACTCAAATCCTCTATTTATTGATGAGGCTAAAGGTAATTATCATCTATCAGATAATTCTCCCTGCATTGGTGCGGGTTACTATGAAGAGGGGCTTACTCCTACATGTGATTGTGAAGGAAATTTAAGGCCTATTGGTTCAAGTCCTGATATTGGAGCTTACGAAAATAGTTTAGATAGCCCAACACATGTTGAGGAACATGAAAGTCAAGCACCTACTAAATACGCACTTTCACAGAATTATCCAAATCCATTTAATCCTAGCACAACAATAAAATACACTATTCCATCTTTATCTGTCATTCTGAGCGCAGCGAAGAATCTCAAAGATTTTTCGTCGCAAGTTCCTCAAAATGACAATGTAAATGTTACGCTCAGAGTTTATGATATACTTGGAAGAGAAGCTACAGCACTAGTTGATGAAAAACAAAAACCAGGTTATTATGAAATTGAATGGAACGCCAGTGATAAGCCAAGTGGAGTATATTTTTATAAACTAAGTGCAGGTAACTATTTTGAAATAAAGAAGATGATTCTTTTAAAGTGAGAAGTAAAAAGTAAGGAACAAAAAGTAGTGGAGAGAAAGAGTCTCCCCTGGCTTTATAAATATTTTTAGAGGAGGTTGTTATGAAAGGAATTCTTCACATTTTGATTTTCTTTTTTGTTATATCATCATATGTTTTCACGCAAGGTACTTTAAGCAATATTGCATTTTTCAGTAATTCACTGGAGAAAAACAGGTCTGTTCAGATCTATTTACCGGAAGTATATAATCCGGGAGATTCAATACGGTATCCCGTAATTTACTATCTGCACGGTGCCACAGGAAATCACCTTTCAAATTATCAGATAAAAAATATACTAGATACTTTGATTGCTAATAATTACATGTCACCTGTCATTGTAGTTAAACCGGATGGCAGTATTGGACCTTTTGCAGGAAGTATGTATACAAACTCTGGGCTCTACGGTAACTTTGAAGATTATATAGTTCTCGATCTTGTTGAATTTATTGATTCGACATATAAAACTATCGCTAATAAGGACAAAAGAGCTATCTGGGGCCGCTCTATGGGTGGTTTCGGTTCAATAAAATTAGCATTTAAACATCCAGATATATATTGTGCCGTTGCTTCTCAGAGTGGGTTACTTGATTTTAGTCATTGGGTAGATTGGGTTCCTACCATATTAAAGGAAAATGGAGGTCCACAAGTAAACAACTATATTACCACCCCATATACTTATAGTTGGTTGTTTTATACTTTTGCTGGTGCGTTTTCACCGAATCTGGAAAATCCTCCATATTATGTTGACTTCCCACTAGATAGTATGGGAAATTTCATAGATACAGTATTCAACAGGTGGCAACCCCACAATCCAGTAAGACTCGCAGCAAACTTACCTCCAAATTCTGATCTGGCAATTTATTTTGATTGTGGCATGCAGGATGAATTATTGTTATATCCTTTCAATACGGGATTTGCAGATTCACTCGATTTGCAGGGTATCGATTATGTTTTTGAGTCATTCAAAGGTACACATACCAGCGGGGATCTGAAAAGCGTTCCTATTATTTTAAGGTTCCTTGATTCAGTGATAAACGAAAAAGGAACCGGCAAGAACATTGAAGCCGGAAACGTAAGCGGAACATGGACTAAAGCAAACTCCCCTTATAATATCAATGGTGAAATTACCATCCCCAATGACTCCATGCTCACAATTGAACCTGGCGTTGAGGTTGTTTTTACAGGGCATTACAAATTCAATGTTCAGGGCAGACTATTAGCTATTGGAACAGAGCAGGATAGTATCACCTTCACTGCTACAGATCAAGACACCGGCTGGCACGGAATAAAACTGGAAGATATAGCCAGTTCAAACGATAGTACGATTTTTGAATATTGTACTTTTCAATACGGAAAATCATATGGCTACGAAAGCGGAGGAGCCATCTATTCCGAAATAGATAAACTTAGAATCTCACACTGTATTTTCCGGAATAATTTGTGTTTTTCTATTCATCCTTTTAGTGGAGCAGGTGGAGCAGTTGCTCTAGAGGGTAATCCGATAATTGAATATTGTGAATTTAAATGGAACGAAAGTTTAATAAACGGTGCCGCTATTTGGATTTTTGGTTCTTCTTCTTATGCCCTTATCCGCAATAATCATTTTCATCATAATATCGGTTCGGCGCCAATAGGTATTTATCATTCTGCTTCTCCAATATTTATAAATAATTTAATAGAACAAAACTACTCCAATGGTAAATACATTATATTTTTCAGTACTCATGGCGGAAATGCAAAAATAATAAATAACACTATTGTAAATAATACATGCTCACTAGGTGCGGTTTTAGTAAATGAGGGTTTGGCTTTGTTTGTCAATAACATAGTATACGGAAATGAACCTTCGCAAGTTTATTTTGATTTGCCATCAACCGTTAGTTTTTATAATTGCTTGATTGAAGGCGGGCTGGATGGATTTACCGGAGCCGCTTTTACAGGAACTTATGATAATTGTATAGACGCGGACCCTCTATTTATAGATGAGTCTAAAGGTAATTATCATTTATCAGACTCATCTCCTTGCATTGGTGCGGGTTATTATGAAGAGGGACTTACTCCTACAAATGATTATGAGGGAAATCCAAGACCAAATCCTTCAGGTACAATGCCGGATATTGGAGCTTATGAAAATGTATTACAAAATCCGTTAGGTATTTCGGAGTGGTTAAATTATAACACTTCCAATTCTGGTTTGCCTTCTAATACAGTTACATGTATTGAAATAGATGAGTTTGGGAATAAGTGGATTGGGACAGATAAAGGATTGGCTAAATTTGATGACACAAACTGGACTATTTATAATGAGTCTAATTCCCTGTTGCCGATTAATCTCATTGATTGCCTCGCTCTAGACAAAAGCGGTAAGCTATGGAGTGGGACAGAAGAAGGATTAGTGCAGTTCGACGGTACAAATTGGACTATTTACAATACATCAAACTCAGATTTGCCAAATAATAGTATTAATTGCATTGAAATAGATAAATTTAATAATAAGTGGATTGGAACAGAAGAAGGATTAGTGCAGTTCGAAGGTACAAATTGGACTATTTACAATACATCAAACTCAGATTTGCCAAAAAATTGGGTTAATGCTATCGCCATAGACGGAAACGGAAATAAGTGGATTGGAGCTTATGGCGATTTTGTCAAATTTGATGATACAACTTGGACTGTTTATAATACTCATAGTCCGACTGGTTATTTAGGAGCAATTGAATGCATAACAATTGATAATACCGGCAATAAGTGGATTGGGGTTTGGCGATCAGAGCCTATGGGCTGGCATGGTTTAATCAGATATGATGATCAAACCTTTACGTATTATACTGAATCAGCAGACTCTGTATCATGGCAAAGTAGCATTCAATGTATTGCAATAGATGAATTTGACAATAAGTGGATTGGAGTTTACTGGCCAAATGGCGGTGGTTTGGCAAAGTTCGACGTCACAAGTTGGACTGTTTATAGTACTTCTAATTCCGGTCTGCCGGATAATTGGGTTAATGCTATCGCCATAGACGGAAACGGAAATAAGTGGATTGGGACTGATGGCGGATTGGCAGTTTACAACGAAGGGGGTGTAGTTTCAGTTGAAGAAAATCCAACTATTAAAGAGATTATTCCTAATGAGTATTTACTATCTCAAAACTACCCGAATCCATTCAACCCTGCAACAACAATAAAATATCAGATCCAGAAACAAGTTCGGGATGACAATTTAAATGTACAATTAAAAATTTATGATATTATTGGTAGAGAAGTTGCAACATTAGTAAACCAAAAACAAAAACCAGGTAATTATGAAGTTGAGTTTGATGGCTCAGAATTAACTAGTGGAATATATTTCTACAGACTTCAAGCTGGTGATCCCGCATCAAGTGCGGGACAGGTTTATGTAGAGACAAAGAAGATGATATTGTTGAAGTAATCAAAATATTTAGAAGCTCCATTATAATTAAAGTTTGTTTTTATAGTTGATTTTTTAATTAAATGACATAATCTTATCAACTGATAGCCAATTAGGATATATATATAGTTAGCGAAGCATTGATGCTGAAGAAATTTGCTGAGTTTGATATCTCAATTATTTTTAGGAATTTGGCTTAAGAAAGGAAGTTAGAATTTATCGTGCTGGCAAATTCTATTGTTTCTATTCTAGATGATGCTGCTGAATGTAATTTTGAGAAATTTATGCCACACAAGTTAATAAGAATATGGAAGTTAAAGTAGCTAGTATGTAAAATCAAAATCCTAAAGTTTCACATTATGAATATCTTAATAAATTAATAAGAGTTATATAAAAATTGATTTATATTTCAAATTGTACTATTTGGATCTTGACAAAGGATGATTTTTATACTACTTTATAGTCATAAAGTAAAACTGCTCCTTGAGAGAAACGTTCAGTAATATTATTATGAACTTTCTCTACCACAAGTAATGTGCTTCTCCCAAGGTAAATAAATCAAGCATACTCTATAATAATTTTGAGGAACAATGAGATATCTAATCTCTGTTCCAGGCTCTCGGTATTTATGCCTATTAGTTGGTTCTCAACATTGACGACTTTCTCAGAATGGAAATCTATTTTCTACAAGGTTTGCTGTCTTAATAAAATAAATAATAATATAAATTTATTATGAGGAAGAAATGAAAAATAAAATTAGTCGAATTACCATTTATTATTCTTTTTTCATACTTTTAATTTTTGCCATTCAGTGCAGTGTACCCCAATCAAAAAATGAAATTCCTATCACATCCAGTTCAGATGAAGCTATTAAGTTGTTTTTGGAAGGTAGGGAAAAGATGGAAAATTTAAATGCTGAACAAGCTGTGAAACTATTTGATCAAGCAATAGAACTTGATCCCGAGTTTGCTCAGGCTTATCATTATCGTGCAGCCAATGAAGTTAGGTATAAAGAGTATCATTCATATCTATCTAAAGCACTTGATCTGATAGAGAAAGTTTCAGAGGGTGAAAAACATCTAATTCTCTATCAAGTCGCATTTTCTGAGAATAATCGTAAAAATCAAAAGAAGGAGCTTAATGAATTACTAAGAATGTATCCTAATGACAAACGTGTACAGAATATCGCCGGAGTTTACTATCAATATATTATTAAAGATTATAATATGGCCTTAGTACATTTCGAAAATTCCGTGAACCTAGACCCAAATTTTGCACCAAACTATAATTATTTAGGTTATCTATACAAAACTATAGAAAACTTACCTGAAGCTGAAAAGGCATTTCAAAAATATATAAGCTTGATTCCAGATGAAGCAAATCCATATGATTCTTATGCTGAATTTCTTTTACACAAAGGTAGTTATTCTGAATCAATAGCCCAATATGAAAAAGCCTACGATCTGGATCCTTCATTTATTATTTCAATAGCCGGAATAGGTAATAATTATATCTTTTTGGGAGAATATGATAAAGCACGTAAATTCTATAGAAAGTATTATGATGAGGCAACGGATATATATGATAAAGTAAGTGCTCTATTCCGGAAAGCTCTTTCCTATATCTACGAAGACAAAATCGACGAAACAATTGCGGCATTAGAAGAAAGAGCCGTATATGCAAAAGCTAATGGAGTCCCAAATTATGTCCTATCTAGTTATGGGAGTGCTGCTTTTATTTTGGATGAAATGGAAAGATATGATGAGGCAGAATTATATTATAAAAAATCTGAAGATTTTATAAAAGAAGCTGATTTTACTGACTCTGACCGAATCATCAATAAATTAGGTTTAGATCTTGATATTTGCTACCATAAAATAATGAATGGTGAACTTAAAGATACTAATGATGTAATTACCGCATGCAGGGAACCAATTAAGATAAGAGAAAATCCCAGTGATAGTCTATTTCTTAATCATCTTTTAGGGTTGTTGGAATCAAAAAATGGAAATTATGAAAGAGCTGTAGATTATTATGCCGAGGCTGATAGAGAGAGTCCTGACACATGGTATCACGAAGGTCTAGCACTTGTTAAAAGTGGTAAGAAAGATAAAGCAAAAAAAACATTTGAGAAAATAGTTAATTGGAATGTTAGTGGATTGACCCTTGCAGTTGTCAGAAATAAAGCACTCAAGAAGTTGAGTGAATTATAAAAATAATAATTAAAATTAATTAATTATGTGAAGTAAAAAAAAGTAAGGTGCTTTTTAAATACTATCACTTATCTATTATTGCTGAGAGTTCATATTTGTTATACTCTTATTTTACAGTCATAAAATTAAACTCCCCCTTGAGGGAAACGTTCAGTAATCTTCACTTGAACTTTCTCTATTACAAGCATTGTGCTTCTCCCAAGGATTATATTATTGCAATATGTTTGTCCGTTAGCTGAATAGAATAAATTAAAAAAGCCTAAGATGACATATGAATAATAATTTTGATAATTTCGAAAGCATATTTGAATTAGCATCCATTCTTAGTCAACAAACCGACTATTCAGAAATACTCCGTGTTATTTCCAACAAAACTTCAGCGCTGTTTGGTGCTGAAGTTGCCTCAATTGTCATGATCAATCCTCGAACTCAGGAAACAGTAAAAACCGTTATCGAAGAAAGAAAAGAAATTGAAAAAGAACAATATCAACTTACTCAAACAATCATCATCGGTTGGGTAATGCGAAATCAGAAACCTTTTTTAAGCAATAATCTTCTAAACGATTCTCGCTTTAATAAAGACCTATTTGAAGATGAGATAGTTAAGTCAGCTGTTTGTGTACCATTAAAGTTTCAGGGCAAAAATATTGGGTATATACTAGTATTAAATGAAAGTATAGTATCTGAATATGATGAAAATTCAGTGAAGTTATTGGAAAGAATATCAGATATATCAGCTCCTCATATAAGCAACGTTCAAAAAATACAGGAATATTTTAATATCTCCCTTCCAGATGATTCAATTCTTCATAAATATAAACAATTTGGTTTACTCGGTAAGAGCAGAACTTTTATCGAATTGTTGAAGAGCATAGAAGCTGCCGCTAGATGTGATGTTCGTGTAGTTTTGGAAGGTCAAACAGGCACTGGAAAAGAATTGATAGCCAAAGCTCTCCATAAATTAAGTTCCCGTTCAGAACATCCTTTTGTAGCGATCGACTGTGGAGCAATACCTCAGAATCTTCTGGAAAGTGAATTATTTGGTCATGTTAAAGGAGCATTTACCGGGGCAAGCCGTGATCGTCCAGGGCTATTTTTTGAGGCCAATAAAGGCACATTATTTTTGGATGAAGTCAATAATTTATCGATAGAGATGCAATCAAAGTTACTGCGCGCAATACAGGAAAGAGAAGTAAAACCCTTAGGAAGTAACAAAAAAATAAAAGTGGATGTTCGTATAATTTCAGCATCAAGTTTATCACTTTCAAAATTGGTCGATCAGGAAGAATTCAGAAGGGATTTATATTTCCGTCTGATGGTGTACCCTATTTATATTCCTGACCTTCAGGAAAGAAAAGAAGATATTCCCTTATTGGCAGAAAATTTTATTAATAAATTCGCAAAAGAACAAAACAAGAAATTGGAATTTTTCACTAATGAAATTATCGATTATCTAAAATCTAAAAATTGGACTGGTAACATACGTGAACTTGAAAATTTTGTAGAACGGTTAGTTACGCTAGCTCCACAAAATATTAAGGAATTACAAGTCTCAGTATTACCTCAAAACTTTATTAAAGAGATAAATAAATATGTTCAAACGAAAAAAGCTTCCAAGATAGAATCTCTAAAAAAAACTCTACATAAATATGAAAAAGATATAATTCTTAAATCATTGGAAGAAAATGACTGGAATCAAAACAAAGTAGCTGGATCATTGAATGTCTTAGAACAAACACTTCGAGCAAAAATGAAAAAATTGGGAATTATTAGACATAGATAGAATACATAGTATTGTATGTACATTTCTTTATCACAAAATTTCAGCTGAGTAAATAGTGATAGGAGCTACAATATCACATTATAGAATCACCGAAAAACTTGGTGAAGGTGGTATGGGTGTAGTCTATAAAGCAGAAGATTGTAAACTTCATCGTTACGTTGCCTTAAAATTCCTCTCCCCTGAATTAACACAAAATGAAAAAGCCAATGAGCGTTTCATCTATGAAGCACAAACTGCATCAGGCCTCGATCACCAGAATATATCAACAATCTATGAAATTGACAATAGTGATGATGGAAGAATGTTTATCTCAATGGCATTTTATGGTGGAGATACATTACAAAATAGAATTTCAAAGGGAAATATTAATATTAGTGAAGCCGTTAATATAGCTATTCAAATTGCAGAAGGATTAACTAAAGCACACCAAAAAGGGATTATTCACAAGGATATTAAGCCTGCCAATATAATAATTAGTGAAGAAAATACGGTTAAGATAATTGATTTTGGTCTTTCGATATTAAAAAAATCATCTCAGCCCAAACAACTTCAGAATAAGATGGGAACAATTCCCTATATGTCGCCAGAAGTAATAAAAGGAAAGAATATTGATTTTCGAACGGATATTTGGTCTCTAGGTGTAGTCTTGTATGAGATGATAACCGGTAAGCTGCCTTTTGAAGGAGAATATGATCAAGAAATTATTTATTCAATTCTGGTTGAAGAGCTCATCGCGATCACTGAACTAGTGCCTGATATACCTAAGGAATTGGAAAGAATATTATTTAAAGTATTACAAAAAAAGCAAGAAAAACGTTACAAAACAATGCAGGCTCTACAAAATGCTCTAAAAAAAGTGAATAATTATTTTTATATCAACAGTGACCCTCATTATTTATCCCAACAAAAAGAAACGTCTATAGAAGCTCTTGCAGTTCTACCTCTTGAGAATCTTTCTGGTGATCCAGAACAAGAGTACTTTACTGAGGGAATGACTGATGTACTTATCACAACTTTGGCAAAATTATTAAGTATAAAAGTTATCTCTAGAAAATCCACAATGCCATATAGGAAAACCGATAAATCACTACCGGAAATTGCTGAAGAGTTAAATGTTGATGCTATTGTTGAGGGATCAGTATTACGCGAAGGGAAAAGAATTCAAATCACTATTCAATTAATTCGTGCAGTAACTGATACTCATCTTTGGGCTGAAAAATATGAGCGGAAACTTGAAGATGTTTTAATTCTACAAGAAGAGGTTGTAAAAGCAATTGCTAAAGAGATTAACGCTACGTTATCAAAATATTCTGAAAGAAGATTTTCATCTGTAAAACCAATTAATCCAGATCAGTATGATAACTATTTAAGAGGTTGTTTTCATTTTTACAAACTATCACCCGAGCATTTCGATAAAGCCTATGAATACTATTCCGAAGCTCTAAAAAAAGATGGAAATTATGCATTAGCATACGCAGGTATTGCCCAAGTATGGTTTGGAAGGAGTTATTGGGGTATAATATCACATCATGAATGTATGCAAAAAGCAAAAGAGGCTGTAAAAAAAGCTCTAGAATTAGATGATTCTCTGGAGGAAGCTCATGATGTTTTTGCTAAATTGGAATATTATTATGATTGGGACTGGAATACTGCTGAGAACGGATTCAAAAAAGCAATTGCGATTAATCCTAACTACGCCGATGCTCATTTATTCTATTCTGCACTTTTAAGATCAATGAAGCGGGATGAAGAAGCATTCAATGAGGTTAAAATAGGCTTGGAACTTGATCCTATTAATTTTTTTTCTCAATGTTTTTTTGTAGGTCATTTATTGCACACTTGTCAGTTTGATGATGCCATCAGAAAACTGCGGGACATCCTAAAAACCGAACCAAATTTTTCAATGGCACACAGATACCTTTGGGTGGCATATCACAAAAAGAAAGTTTATGATAAAGCTCTGGAATCGGCAATTCATTATTTTTCAGCCCTAAGGAAAAATGAAATCGCAGATCTTTTATCGCTCAATTATTCGGAATTGGGCTATCATAGTGTGATGAATCTTGCTGCTGCAAATATGGAAGAATACTCTAATGAAACCTTTATTCAGCCATTATGGATTGCCAGATTATATGCATACGCTGATAATACCGAACAGGCTTGCATATGGTTAAGAAATGCATATAGGGAAAGAGATCCACTCCTAGTAAATATTGGAGTAAGTAGGGATTGGGATAACTTACGCGAAATTAATGATTTTGAAAATCTATTAACTGAATTGAATTCGAAATTTTATAAAAAGTCCTATTAAAGAATGAATAACGCAAAAAATTGCGATGAATGTTTCATCAGAAAAGTTATAAAAAATCAGTTTAATCCGATTTAATTTCGATAAGCTTAGTTTAGCTAATCTATAAAATCTTCTTTTATTGTTAACACCAAAATTAATTGCGATAATCTACCTGTGATCCTAATAAGAGTAAAAGGCCCTATAGCTAGTCTAGCTCAAATTTAATGCTTTCAATGCATAGGTGCAAAAATTTCACTTCATATAAAATTCAAGAGAGATCCTATCGGGATCTTTGAATGCAACGTACTTTTTACCAAGAGTTTCATCCAATTTTACTCCTGTGTTCTCTACTCCCGAATCCGTAAGAGCGTTAGCAACACGCTCAAGTTCGGCCTCAGATTCACAAATAAGCGCGAGATGGTCTAACCCAACACAAAATGGGCTAAATTGATCATCTTGTTTTGTCTTTTCATCCGGACCAAGAATTCCAATGGCGGTAGTACTTGCTAAGAAAATAAAAAATGTAGGGCCTTCTAATATGCTCTGAAAACCAAGAGTGTCAATGTAGAACTGCTTCGATTTTTGTACATCGGTAACTCGGAGAGCGACATGATGGATGCCGGAGGTTTTGATATTGATAGACATATATACCTCAAAATTATGAATGTATAATTATGGGTGATAAAATTTCTCTATCTATAATAAGTCTAACTAAATTAATCTTCCCTCTATATTATAGTAGAAATATCTGCATTTAATATCAAATTTATTTATCACTAATAATATCTAAAAATGGTTTTGTTTATATTTTGCAAAATAAAACTATTGACAGGTATTAAGAAATATTATTAACTTGCCCTTAATCCTTGCAATTAATAATGACCAAAATTAATTGCGATATTCTACCTTCTGTCCGGTTAACTCTTAATACTGGAACTACATATTCTGTTAAAATAGATTAAATATACCGCATATTCTCAATTCTGAAATTCTGGCACATTTCTTATGTGGTTAAATATTAGAAGACTTAACAGAGGACACCATGAAATCAGCTTTTACAAAGAACCTAACAATATTTTCACTTTTTATCTTATTTAATGTTTCCCCCCAAGTTTTTGCCCAGTGGGAAAAGTATATAATCGATAATACACTCAATAAACCAGAGGTTGTTGCAATTGGTGATTTGAATGGTGATACCAAGCCGGATGTGATAGTGAATGATATAAATGAAAACAAAGTCATTTGGTATGAAAACAATGTTACTAATCCATTTTCACCTTGGATTAAGTATATCATCGATTCAAACCTGGCTGGAGCCTATGTTACGGATATTGGTGATTTAGACGGAGACGGTGATCTTGATGTTGCTGCATCTGGATATCAAGGAAAAGTTGTTGTATGGTATGAGAATAATCATCCAGACTGGAACAAGCATACCATAGCAGAAAACCTGACGGTTAGTGGAGCAGTAAGTATTGCCGATATCGATGGCGATGACAAACTGGATATAGTATCATCTGGATATCGTAACGGAGGTGATCTTGTTTGGTATGAAAATAATCACCCAACCTGGACAAGACATACGATCAGATCAAACTATTCAACTGAGTGGTCCTGGATTGGTGATATAGACGGTGATGGTGCAATTGATGTAGCAGTAGCTCGGTGGAATGAAAATGAAGTTAATTGGTTTAGGAATGAAAATGCCGGCCTATCTTGGACAGAATTTATCATAGATGATAGCCTTGAAGAAGCAAGCCATTTATATATTGGCGATATAGATGGGGATAATGACATGGATATTACAGCGGCTGGAGCTTCTGAGGATGTTATTGTTTGGTATGAGAATAATCACCCAGACTGGAGCAGACATACCATAGACAACAACCTGGAACGGGCTTGGTGTGTGGTTGTGGTTGATATTGACGGTGATGAAAAACCGGATGTGGCAGCGACAGGAAAGAATCCTGGTAAAGTGGTCTGGTATAAAAATAATCACCCGGAATGGAAAAAAGACCTAGTAGATGCCAATTTAGACGGAGCAAATCTTTTGCTTTCTGCTGACATTGATAATGATAATGCTTTAGATATAGTAGTGCCCGGAGTGTCTGCACATAATGTTGTATGGTATAAAAATCCTTATAGTTCTCAGACGATAGAAGACAGTTTTGAATTTGAAGGATTAGAAAGGGATTACATAGTTTACCTCCCTTCAAATTTCCAAACAGAGATGCCGCTTGTTATTAATTTACATGGAAGCTTGCCGGATGATGCCGAATGGATGATGGGATATGCGAGAATGAATGAAATTGCTGATACTGCAGGCTTTGTATTAGTTTACCCTAATTCGACTTCCCCAAGATGGAATGCAAATTCAGGTATTCCAAATATAGCAGAGCCAGATGTAAATGATGTCGGGTTCATTTCGGCACTTATAGATACATTAATAGTTAATTATAATGTGGATACAAATCGTATCTATTGCTGCGGTTTGAACTATGGCGGTTGGATGGCAAGTGAGTTGATTTGTCAGATTGGACATCGCTTTGCTGCTGGGGCTAGGGTAAACACTTCACTTGGATTTAACCAAGCAGATAGATCAACATTAGAGGGGGCATTCCCTATTGTTTTATTTAATGGTACCGCTGATTCATATCTTCCTTGGCCGGATGGTAAAGCAGGTGTTATGAGTGGGCCTGAAGCTATAGGTTGGTGGGTAGAACAAAATGAATGTGCCCTAAACGCAGATACAGTTTCATTGCCGGATTTAGACCCAACCGATAATTGTACCGTTGAAAAGATTAGCTATACAGATTGTTCTGATGAAACAAAAGTCGTTTTCTATAAAGTATTAAATGGTGGACTTAGCTGGCCCGGTGCTGTCGGCAATGAGACATGGGATAAACCGAGAAATATGGATATTAATGCTGGTGTTGAAATATGGAATTTCTTCAAGGATTATGAAAAATCTCAAGATAATATTGTTACAGAAAAATGGTACAGACAAGCAGATATGAAGACAGCTAGAAAAAGTCATTCATCTTGCGTACTTGATGGAAAAATATATGTTTTCGCTGGAAAAGGCTCAACCGCAACATTAAATTCAGTTGAAGTATATAATCCGGTTCAGAATAGTTGGACACAAATGGCCGATATGAATTCAGGGAGAGTAGTTTTTTCAACATGTGGATATAATGGTAAGATAATTGCTATTGGAGGCAGTGAGACTATGAATGGAAGTCCAATAACATCAATTGAAGAATATGATCCCATAACGAATGTTTGGATAAATAAAACAGAAATGCCAGTAGGAAGAATTGGTGCTACAGCCACAATTATAGGTGATAAAATTTATATAATCGGGGGAATCAATTCCTCTAAAACTACTCTCATTCAACAAATTGATGTTTTAGATATGGTGTCTGGAGAATGGACGGTGGTTACATCTCTACCTACACCGAGAATGAACTTGTCATCAGTATCGTTTAATGAGAAGATATATACAATTGGTGGTACTTTGGGATCCGCAAACGGATACCTTGGATTGGACAAGGTTGAAGTATACAATCCTGACACCGACACATGGTCAGATGCAGCAAGTATGATTAATAATAGGAAAAATTTTGCAGCATGTGAGTTAGATGGTAATATATATGTATTTGGAGGATCAAATCTAGATTGCGGAGGGATATTATCGAGTGTGGAAGCATATGATCCCATATTGAATATTTGGATAGAAAAATCCAATATGCCATCTATTTTAGGTGGCCCTTCTGCGGTTCAATTTGATAACAAAATTTATATTAGTGGGGGAAGCACTACGGCTTGTCCTGCAACGCCTCAGTCTACAATTTACGAATATTCAGATCCAATCACGAGTATAAGTCAAGACTCAAAAGAAATTGCGATACCTAAAAATTTTGTTATGTCCCAAAACTACCCAAACCCCTTTAATCCAACAACAACAATAAAATATTCAATTCCATATTCTTTCATCCCGAATTCAGTTCGGGATCTAAGTACTCAGATTCCGGACCAAGCCCGGAATGACAACGTTATACTTAAAGTCTATGACATACTAGGAAGAGAAGTGGCAACTCTTGTAAACCAAAAACAAAAACCCGGAAATTATGAAGTTGAGTGGAATGCAATAAATCAACCTAGCGGTGTTTATTTCTATCAATTACAAACTGGAGATTTTATTGAAACTAAGAAGATGATATTGATGAAATAGTATCAAGAGACCATTAAATTAGCGTAATACAAGGGCTCACTTAACTGTGGGCTTTTTTTTGCTACCATTCAGCACTTAATATTATGACTATCTATCCACTTCTAAAATCCCAGAACAATCTCAATATTTTTCAAATACTATAGTAAACCAATTCACCTAAAACCTCAAATTGGAGTACGGCGATAGCTCTCTAGGTTGACGCGATATTATCAAGTACAGAAAAAACATTCGTGTGATGCGAGCCCTTACCCCTTTGTAGAGTAAATAATTTGTATGTTTTAATCAGCATGTTGTATATTTGTATAGATTTACCACCAACAAAGAAAGTAACAATGTTATGTGCGGTCGTTTTGAAAACGAAGTACGCGAAAAATGGATGATGAAGATATTTGCTGAATTTGATGTTTCTATATATATTTAAAGACTACTACTGCTAAAACGAAATTTTAGAGAATTACCGCCCCGAAAAATTCTATTGTAACTATTATAAATAATCTCTTTGCTGACATGAATAAATGAAGTTTCTTATTAAGACAATATGTCTAATTATTTATATTATTTAAGTGTTGATAAATCAGATTTATAATCATACTTTACATTCATAAAATTATACTCCTCCTTGAGAGAAACGTTTTGACTCTCGGTCTTAAACATTCTCTCTAGCATATCTATTGTGCTTCTTTCAAGGTAATATTTCTTAACCCAAAGATTGACCATTTAATATAGATTTTAAGTAGTCCCAAATTTAGAAGGATCTCTATTTATGATAGGGGAAATAATATCTCATTATAAAATACTTGAGAAACTGGGCGAAGGTGGAATGGGTGTGGTATATAAAGCTGAGGATCTTAAGCTCCACCGATTTGTTGCACTAAAATTTCTTCCACCATTTTACACCAAAGACGAATCATCACGTCAACGCTTTATTGTTGAGGCCCAATCAGCTTCCGGACTGGATCATCCCAATATCTGTAACATACATGAAATAAACGAGACGCTAGATGGACAGCTTTACATAAGCATGGCATATTATAAGGGCGAATCTCTTAGACAAAAAATTAAAAAGGGTCCAATTCCCTTTGAAAAAACCTTGAATATCATTTTTCAAATTGCTAAAGGATTGAGTGCGGCTCATGCGGAAAATATTGTTCACCGAGACATTAAACCTGCTAATATTATTATAACTGATAAAGGAGAAGTGAAAATTGTTGATTTTGGACTGGCTAAATTGGATGAAGGAAAACTAACACAATCATTGTCAACAAAAGGAACAATAGCTTACATGTCGCCTGCAGTCATTAGAGATTTACCAGTCGATCATAGAACGGATATATGGTCACTTGGGATATTAATGTTTGAAATGCTTACTGGTCAACTGCCGTTTGAGGGAAGTTATGCTGAACCAATGATGTACTCAATTGTAAATGAAGAGCCGAAGCTTCTATCTCAATATCTGGATAATGTTCCTCAAGAACTGCAGTTAATTATTGAAAGGCTGCTTAAAAAAGAAGAAAAAGAAAGTTATAATGATATTTCTGAACTGCTTAACGATTTATCACCACTTGTAAAGGAAAGGATTACTATTGAAGTAAAAACTCAGCCAACTATCGTAAAATATCTTCCCGCAAAGAAATCCTATGTATATACAACTGCGGCCACTTTATTAATTATACTTTTTCTAATATTTGGTAGATCTTTTCTGTTCCCAGAAATTAGACTGGAAAATAAAATTGCCGTACTTCCACTTGCTAATATTTCAAATGAAATTGGGGAGGAATGGTTAACGGAAGGTATGACCGACGCATTGATAACAGAACTGGCACAAATAGGCGGTTTGAGTGTTATCTCCCGATTTTCATCAATGCATTATAAAGGAACTACAAAACAGCCGCCGGATATAGCAGCAGAACTTGGAGTTAACTATTTGATTGACGGCTCACTTTTAAGGATGGGTGAGCTGGTGAAAATTTCGGCAAGATTGATTAATGCCCAAAACAACGATTACATTTGGGCAAAAGAATATGAACGGGATTTTAAAAACATTTTAGGACTACAGGGTGAAATAGCCAAAGCAATAGCCAGTCAAATTGAGGTGAAATTAACACCTCAGGAAGAAACTCTTTTAACAAAGCATCGTCCGGTTAATCCCGAGACCTATGAAATGTATATGAAAGGGATGTTTCACCTAAACAAATTAACACCGGAAGGCATTGAAAGAGGATTATCTTATCTACAACAATCAATTGAAAACAATCCAAATGAACCAATGGCACATGCAGGAATTGCCTTAGCCTATCTTGCTATTGCCCATGGAGCAGTATCCCCAATACCAGATCCTTTAGCCAGAGCAAAAACTGCGACATTGAATGCGCTGGAATTAGATTCAACATTGGCTGAAGCCCACCTTGCTTTAGCACTGGTTACAGCATTTCATGATAGAGACTGGGTGAACGCCGAAAAGTCAAATAATCGAGCTCTTGAACTCAATCCCAATCTAGCTTTAGCTCAAGAGTACATAGGATTGTTCTGTCGGATAAGGGGTGAAAATGATGGCTATGGTGCATCCATTCGCGCTAAGCAATTGGATCCATTAAATCCTGCATATTCAACAGATCTTGCCTGGTCGTATTATTTTGATGGAAAATTTGATGAATCTATTGATGAATGCTTTAAGTCACTTGAGATTAATCCGGAATACTGGCAAGCATATTGCATTCTTGGTCATGCGTATGCTGGAAAAGGAATGTTTGATGAAGCTATAACAAATAATAAAATGGCTGCAGAACATAGCCTTGGTTGGGAATGGGGTCTTGCCCATACTTACGCAGTAGCTGGAGATACTTTAAAAGCTCTTAAAATAACATCTGAAATTGAAAAACGGAATTTAGTCTGGGATACATGGTGTTTAGCAATGGTATTTGCAGCTTTGGGTGATGGTAATAAAGTATTCTACTGGCTGGAGCAAGCATACCAGCGGCGTCATCCCTTTATTCAATGGATTGGTACATTTAATGCCTATTTAAGTGCTTTTAAAGACGATCCCCGTTATAAAGACCTACTCCAACGAATGAATTTACCGGAATGATAAATATCAGAATTAATATGGTATGACAATTTGGCCCAGCAAATTATAAATAATGATGACCTTATAGAATTAACAAAAATACTTGGGCATGAATCCGATTTTCAAGTAATACTAAGCTTAGTGGCTAATAAAACAGCACAATTATTTGGAGCTGATTTAGCATTAGTACTTATGGTGAATCCCGATACACGAGAAACAGTAAAGACCATTATCAAAGATGGTAAATATATCGATCAAAAAGAATACCGCGATATTCATATTCAAATCAGTGGTTGGATCATCAAAATGAGAAAATCTTTTCTCAGTCAGGATATTCAAAGTGATAATCGATTTGTAAAAGGATTGTTTGATAAAGTTCCTTTCAAATCCGTTGCAGGGGCACCGCTTATTATTGAGGGATTAATTATAGGTGCTTTGATATTATTGTACAAGGATTTTAATGACTTCATCAGTCACGATTCAATTGCATCTTTAGAAAACATAGCTGCTGTATCGGTACCGTTTTTAAGAAATGCTCAGAAAATAGGATCATATTTTGAGACTTCAATACCAAAAACTACTCTGATTCAAAAATATAAAAATGCCGGATTGTTTGGAAAGAGTTCCAAATTTGTTGAAATGCTTTGTGCTATAGAAGCCGCTACAAAATGTGATGTAAGAGTACTTCTCGATGGTAAAACTGGAACCGGAAAAGAACTTATTGCAAACGCCATCCATAAATTTAGTTCCAGAGCTAATTCCCCATTTATTTCAATTGACTGTGGTGCAATTCCCAATAACTTACTTGAAAGTGAATTTTTTGGACATAAGAAAGGAGCATTTACAGGAGCCGATACCGACCGACAAGGCTTATTTCTTGAAGCATCAGGAGGTACATTATTTATGGATGAAATAAATAATTTGCCATATGATATGCAGTCAAAGCTTTTACGTGCTCTGGAGGAGGGAGAAGTTCGTCCGCTCGGCGGTAATAAAACATTAAAAACAAATGTTAGAATAATTACCGCTACCAGTAATCCTTTAAAAAGACTAGTCAAGGACAATCAATTTAGGGAAGATCTTTTCTTTAGACTGCATGTTTACCCAATTTATATACCCGATTTAAGTGAGAGGAAAGAAGATATTACAGTTTTAGGAAATCATTTTCTTAAAAAATATGCAGAACAACAAAACAAAAATATCAAGCATTTTCATGAAGAAGTAATTGATTTTATGAAACAGAGGAATTGGAATGGGAATGTAAGAGAGCTGGAAAACTTTATTGAAAGACTCATGACATTAACACCCGTAACCTCATCAATGATTGATGCAGAATCGTTCCCCCCAGATCTGCATGAAGAATTAAAACAGTTTCGTGATAAACGAAAATTTCAGAACCAGTTAAAATCCTTAAAAAAGAGTGTTCAGGATTTCGAATCTGAATTGATTTTACAAACATTAATAGAATGTAATTGGAATCAATCTGAAGCAGCAAGAAGATTAGAAACTTCTGAAAAAAATATCCGTTATAAAATGGAAATACTAAATATTCTAAAACCTAAAGCTGAATAAAAAAGTGCATTTATAAAATTGTTAGTTGAGGAACAATATGAAAAAATGCTTAAAATTTTTATTCATGGCCACATTTACTTTATTTCCCCTAGAAATGACTGGTCAAGGAGAAATTATAATTAAAGGAAAAGTGAAAGATCATTCCGGTTATCCTTTAATATATGCAAATGTAACGATAGTTGATGAGTCTTGTGGCGGCTCCACAGACAGGAATGGTGGTTTTTTTATAAAACTGCCATCTGATTACATAAATAAAAATGTTGTTCTTGAAGTTCGGTATATAGGTTTCATTTCACAATCTAAAGAAATTAAGCTGTTAGAAGGTACAAACATATATGATTTTCAGTTGGAGAAAGATGTACTTTCATTAAAACCTATTATTGTAACTGCCCAGAGGCGTGAAGAATATCTACAGAATGTACCAATATCAATTACAACAATGAGTAACAATGATATTAAGAACAGAGGAATTGACAGAGTAATGGATCTTCAAAATTCAGTTCCTAACTTTTTTTTAGGGGATGATACATTTAATCGCAGTGCTGCTTCATCAATTAGAGGTATAGCGGGCTCTACCCGTGCTACAGGCGTTGAAAAAAGAGCGAACTACTATATCGATGACGTTTATGTAGGACGCTCCATAGCAGTAAACATGGATTTATTTGATCTGGAAAGAATAGAAATTCTTAAAGGACCTCAGGGAACCCTTTTTGGGAAAAATACAATTTCAGGCGCCATAAACTTAACTACCCGCAAACCTATTAACGAGTTGGAAGCAACACTAAGTGTTGACGCAGGTAATTTTAATTACTTTAATAGTAATATTATAATAAATACACCTTTGAAAGATAATGTACTCTTAACCAGGTTTTCAGGAAAGATATTGCGAAGAGATGGTTTTGTTACGAACTTATACAACAACAAGGATTTAAATGGACAGAATATAATGAATGGTAGATTCCAGGTTAGATATCTTCCATCGCCAAATCTTGATATAAATTTGAGCTTAAGTGCTCTTAGGGATCGGAGAGATAGAACAGTTGCAATAGCATTAGATGGACAAGGTTATAATGCAGCACCAGAACCGCGCGAGGTGTCTCATAATTATAGTGAATTTGAACATCGTGATATGTTTGGCTCTGCTCTGAATATGGTATATCAATTCTCAAATAATTATAATATAAGATCAATTACTGCTTACAGAAAAATTAAAAACTGGGGAGAGTTTGATATAGATTTATCACCAGAACCATTATATATTGGTAAAATCACAACCGAGGATGCTCATTTTACTCAGGAAATCAGGCTATCTTCTCCTTTATTAGAACATTTCGATTTTGTTACAGGACTTTATTATATTAGTCAGAAATCAGATCAAATAGATGATGCGAGAGGTTCTCCGGAAGCTTCCATTCCTAATTTTATCATGTTATCTTATGGCCCCGTTAGATCCAATTCACTCGCAGGATATTTTCATAGCAATATCAATTTGATGAATAACCTCTCTCTTTTCACTGGAATCAGATACACCTATGAATATAAAAGAATCAATTGGACTCAAATAAACGATCCATATCCATATGTAAATCTCCAAAATTATACCGATAAATATTCGAAGGGTATATTCTCACCTCAAATAGGTGTCCGCTATAAAATTCTTGATCAACTTATGTCCTATGGTAAAATAACTTGGGGTTACAAAAGCGGAGGATGGGGTAATCATTCTGTTCTGATACTTGAGCATTTAAAACTTAGACCGGAATATGCAATTAGTTATGAGATGGGAGTTAAGTTAACAACTTTTAATGATAGGTTAAGTTTTAATTCTGCCATATTTTTAAGTAAGTTTGATGATTATCAGACTGAGGTTTGGCAGGATGACCGATTTGGCTCTACTCACCCTATTTATATGAATGCTGCAAAGGTTACTTCCAAAGGATTTGAGATTGAGCTAATTGCTGCTCCTATGAAAAATCTATCTCTATTTAATTCTTTCGGTTATGTAAATGCAACCTATGATGAATTCGATTCTGCCCCGCGATACGATTATACTGGCAATAAATTGGAGCTTGCCCCTGAGACTGAATATAATTTTTCAATAGAGTATAGGCTACCTGTTACTAATATCGGAACTTTTAGTATAAGAGGTGACTTTATTCATAAAGATGACTATTTTTTTGATGCAAGTAATTCAGAAGATTTCCTTGTCGAAGGTTATGAGTTAATTGACGGAAAAATTGGCTATGAGAGTTCAGACGGTTCTCTTAGGATTTTCTTATGGGGAAAGAATATGACTGATAAATTATATATGCTGACAAGGGCTATGATGCCGGAACCAACAAAATATGCCTGGTACGGTATTCCGCGTACATTTGGCATTCAGGTTTCATACAATTTTTTTAATTAGATCTTTTAAACAATTCCTTTTCGTAAATATTTCCGAGTGAATTTTGCACAAAAACCAAATATTATGATTATGTCTCGACAATCTTTCCGAGCTGCCACAATTTAATCGATGCAACTTTATTCCCTTGATTACGCTATCGTTATATTTTATAAGAACTTAACCGCAAACTACTCTTAATGGTACACCTCTTGTAATGATCTTAACTCAGAACCACTTAATAAGGAGGTGTAATATGAAAAACGTATTTACAATTATCTTATTTCTTTTATTAACAGCTATTTTATCATCATTATCTGGTCAGTGGACTCAAAAGACAGATATTCCAACTGGCAGATCTTATGCATCAGCATGTGAAGTTGACGGGAAAATTTATGTAATCGGCGGAGGCGCGACAACTAAATCATGTATGAGCGTTATGGAAGTTTATGATCCGGAAACAAATACGTGGGATAAGAATATAGCCCCAATGCTTACTCCAAGAGTTAATTTCTGCGCGGGTGTAGTGAATGGAAAAATCTATGTGATTGGAGGCACTACGGGTCACACCAATTCCAATGGTATAATAGGAAGTGTGGAAGTCTATGATCCGGCAACAGATACATGGCAAAATAAAACTCCAATGCCGGTACCCCGAAGAGCCGCGGCATGCGGAGTAATAGATAACAAAATATATGTTGCCGGGGGCTCGCCAACGTCGTGGTATGGTAGTAACACTAATAAGCTAGAAGCCTATGATCCCGTTACAGATACCTGGGATACTACTAAAGATAATATGCCGAAAACTTTATTTGGACCAAGGGGTGCAGTTTTAGATGGCAAGTTTTATATAGTTGGTGGGGTGTCGAGCACAACATGGACGGGTCAGACATCGGTTCAGATCTATGATCCAGTAACAAATACCTGGGAGTTAGGTCCAAATTTAATAAACGGCAGATTTGATCATTCTCTTGAGGTTGTTGGGGGCAAACTATTTGTAATTGGTGGGCTAAGGGAAGCAACGTCGTATGTTCAACCTACTATATCGCAAGTTGAAGTCTATGATCCTGCTCAGGATTCAAGTTGGAGCGTGGTAGATTCAACACCTGTAGTGATGAATGTGCATGCATCAAGTGTTTATAACGATACAATATACTTGTTCAGCGGGAGCAGAAGTAGGGAGAATTTTGATATGATTCCAACAAAGGATGTCTATTCCTATAAACCTCCAGAAGCAGAAGAGCAAGCTTGGAATCGCATTGCAGATATACCTACAGCAAGAATATTTGCTTCAAGTTGTACCTTAAATGATAAAATTTATGTACTTGGAGGTGATCCAGGGAATGGACAGGGTATTAGTAATATGGAAGTTTATGATCCAGTTATGGATAGCTGGGATGTGACAAAACAACCAATGCCTACAAGTAGATTAGAATTAGGTGTTTGTACGGTAAATGAAAAAATATATGCAATTGGAGGTGCATCTACTCATGGTGGATCAGCATTTGGAACGGTAGAAGAATATGATCCTTCAAGCAATTCATGGATTAGTAGAACAGCAAAACCGTCACCCCGAAAAGGTGCTGCATATGGAGTTATTGATAATAAAATCTATGTTGCCGGAGGTACAGCAGCCTCTTACAATATAGCTTCCAATAAATTGGAAGTATATGACCCGGTAACCGATACCTGGGACATTACTAAAGAGGCAATGCTGAAAGCGGTATATGTTCCCACCGGTGCTGTTATCGATAACAAGTTTTACGTAATTGGAGGTTTAGTTGGCTCCCCCTGGACAGGGCAAAAGACTGTTCAGATATATGACCTAATAACTGATACCTGGTCATTAGGTCCAGATTTGCTAGAGGGAAGAGCAGTTCCTACAACCAATGTTGTTAATGGTAAATTATATGTGATTGGAGGAGATTCAGAACTTGCTCTGGTTACTAGCATAGAGGAATACGATCCTAACTCAAATAGTTGGAAGACAATTGATCAAAAGGTTGAGCTGACAATGAATACCTCCTGTGTATTAGGAAACAAGATATATCTCATCAGTGGCAGCACAACGCCTTATATGAATCTCACTTGGACATCTGCTGTATATTCTTTTAATCCAGATCTAGTTACATCAATTGATGTAGAACCAAATTATTTAATTATACCCAACAATTTCGCTCTCCATCAAAACTACCCAAATCCTTTTAATCCAACAACAACAATAAAATATTCAATTCCATATTCTTCTGTCATCCCGAATTCAGTTCGGGATCTAAGTACTCAGATTCCGGACCAAGCCCGGAATGACAACGTTATACTTAAAGTCTATGACATACTAGGAAGAGAAATGGCAACGCTTGTAAACCAAAAACAGAAGCCGGGTAATTATGAAGTTGAGTGGGACGCTAAAAATCAACCAAGCGGAGTTTATTTTTATCAATTAAATACAGGTAACTATACTGAGACAAAAAAGATGATTCTTTTAAGATAATATTGTAGAGATGTAAAGTTTTACATCTCTACGTTTATAAATAATTCCTCCTTGAGAGAAACATTTTGACTCTCAGTCGTAAACATTCTCTCTAGAATAACTATTGTGCTTCTCCCAAGGTATTACAATTAAATTCTTTGGAGGACAAAATGAAAATAACGCTTACTGTAATTCTACTTTTAGCTTTGTTTGTAATTCTTTCACCAACATACGGTCAGTGGCAAAAACACATTATTGAAGATGACATGTCCACCACAGTTTCCGTTGATGTAGCTGATATGGATGGTGACTCTAAACCGGATTTGTTAGTAACAAATGGTGGTAGAAATCAAATTATTTTATATTTGAACGAATTTCCCCAGTGGAATAAAACTATCATCGATAATGTTATGGCACCATTTGCATATACAGGGGATATAGACGGTGATGACACCCTGGATGTCGTAGCATGTCACTACATGGCAAATGATATAGTATGGTATGAAAACAATTACCCTACATGGACTAAACATATGATAGATGAAAATACAAATTGGGCAGATTATATAATTGTTGTCGATCTAGACAATGATGATAAACTTGATGTAGTAACTGCAGTAACTACAAGTTATTATAATCACATCGGTGATATAGTATGGTATGAAAACAATCACCCTGATTGGACTAAACATATCATCGAATCAGATATCAATGGGACTGCATTTCTAAACGTTACCGATATTGATGGCGATGGAATCCTTGATTTATTAGCAACACATGATGGGGCACATAAAGTTATTTTGTATAAAACTGAAGATAATGGACTTTCTTGGACTAAATACACTATTGACGATAACCTTCAATATGCTTGGGGCTTAAATAGTGGTGACATTGATGGAGATGATACAATGGACGTAGTGGCAACAACTGGCGGACCATATTTTAATGGAAGTGATGTAGTATGGTATGAAAACAATCACCCTACATGGACTAAACATGTAATTGACACAAACTTACCTGGAGCCAACAATATAGAGGTTAATGATGTTGATGGTGATGGTAAGATGGACGTAATATCAGAGGGATTTGTTTCGGATGATGTTGTGTGGTATGAAAATCCGACATGGACTAAACATATAATAGATGCAAACTTGGATGGCCCCAGAGTATTCGCTCTCGCTGATTTAGATGAAGATGGAAGTAATGATTTAATCGTGCCAGGTAAGAATAATGTTGTTTGGTATAAGAATCCTTATAATCTAGTTGATGTAAATGATTATTGGACTTGCATAAATGATACTTTAAAACATGCTTCTACTATAGCTTTTAATTCTAACGATGATATTTTTGCAGCAACATGGGATCGTGGAGTATTTCGCTCCACAGATAATGGAGATAATTGGGCACAAATAAATAATGGTTTAACAAATTTATTAATTAGGTCTTTAGCTATCAATTCAAATAGTCATATTTTTGCAATAGCAGATAGCGGAATATTTCGGTCAATAGATAATGGGGATAATTGGACTCAGATAAATAATGGATTGTCTGATAGCATTATTATTGAATGTTTAGAAATTAATTCAAACGACCATATTTTTATCGGAACTGATGCTGGTTTATTTCGTACAACAAATGATGGAGATAATTGGACTCAGATAGATAATGGATTTCCAGATTTATATGTTGGGTCTCTAGCAATCAGTTCAAACGACCATATTTTTGCTGGAACAGGTGATGGTGTATTTCGTTCAATTGATAATGGGGATAATTGGACTAAAATAAGGAGTGATTTTTTTAATGAAAAAGTTGGGCCTATAGATTTCAATTCGAACGGAGATATTTTTGTGGTAACATATTTCTCCGATATTCTTCGATCAACAGATAATGGAGACACCTGGACTCAGATAAATAATGGATTGCCAAATTCTGCAGTAACATCAATAGTCATTAATTCAGAGGATCATATTTTTACTGCGGTAGGCTGTGCACCTTATGGCGGCCCTGATGGAGTTTTTAAAACGATAAATAATGCTGAGAGTTGGACTCCGATAAACTATGGACTGATAGATTCATGTGTTTTGTCTTTAGGTATTAATTCAGAAGAATATCTGTTCGCATGTACATTGGACGGCGGAATATATCGCAGTCAAAATTCTACTATCATATCCGTTGAACAAATAAATAGTATTCCTCATACATATATGTTATCCCAAAACTACCCAAATCCGTTTAATCCAACAACAACAATAAAATATTCAATTCCATATTCTTCTGTCATCCCGAATTCAGTTCGGGATCTAAGTACTCAGATTCCGGACCAAGCCCGGAATGACAACGTTATACTTAAAGTCTATGACATACTAGGAAGAGAAGTAGCAACTCTTGTAAACCAAAAACAAAATCCGGGGATTTATGAGATAACATGGGATGCCAAAAATAAACCTAGCGGTGTTTATTTCTATCAATTACATACTGGAGATTTTAGAGAGACAAAGAAAATGATTTTATTACAATAAAACGATTATGAAATAAATAGTATCTCTAAAGGATCTAATTCCTAAGAGAAATAACAAACAATATTTAAGTGGAGGAAACAATGAAACGAATAATTTTTATGCTTTTGCTTATTGGCGCTGCAATGTCATTTTGGAGTTGCTCAGAAAACAATCCTTCGGCTCCAGAGTTAAGCCAGAGTGATCAAGTTGCCAATTCTTTGGATAAAAAACCATCATCAAACCTTATAGGGGCAATGAATTTAACTTTTACATTAGCAAATTTCCCACAAGTTTGGGATGGGACAGTAGATTTTGGAGAAGGTGTTGTAGTTGGTATAAGATTCCAAAGCTTATCAATGATTGAACATGGACAAACAAGTCATTTTGAAGAAAATTTTCAAATCTACAATTTAGATAATCCAGAATATGTTTACATGGGAGGATCGGATGCTGGCTCCCTAAGCATGGCAAACTTGCACGGCGGATCATTACATGGTGTTGTAGAAGAAGTAAACGCCCCATATGAAGATTGGCTTGGACGAAGATTTCATGTAAAAGCCACATTAATTATGGGCCCTGATGGACCGATAGCTTGTGAAGGGACTGTCAGAATAAATTGATCTGATAGTAGGATATTGGTTAATAATAATAACATCTTTGAAAACAAAAAAGCCCAAGATAAAATCTTGGGCTTTTTTCGTTTAGTAGAGGATGCTAGATCCTATTATATCAATAAAGCTACAATTAAATAAACTAACTCTACTTCCGCTTTTCTAGAAAAACTTTTAATTCTGCTGTTACCATAATTATCAGAAATATGATACCTTATTTGGTCCTTTTAAGACGATAAGTTGTCCTTTTCGAATATTAAAGTCTTGACAAAATAAGTCTGTATTCTTAATTTATAATTATGTGACAATTCTCTTCCTTGAGAGAAACGTTTTGACTATCGGTCGCAAACATTCTCTCTAGCATATCTATTGTGCTTCTCCCAAGGTAATGGGTAAATAAAAATATTCTTTGGAGGACAGATCATGAAAAAGATTAACATCTTTATTCTTCTTATTTTTATCATCATTACTGCTAATATTTCTATTAAAGCACAACTATTAAATGGTAGTTTTGAGCACTGGGATATTCTTGGTAATCCAGTAAATTGGTACACGTCGAACCTTCCTGGAATTACAAAGACAATAAACCAATCCAGCGATGCTCATGATGGTATTTCTTCAGTGAGGATTGATGTTGTTGAGGAGTTTGGCGAAGCATCTCCGGGAAGCTTGCAATCGTTTGATGACGTTAATCAATTTGGTCATCCAATAACAGAAAATTATACTAATTTGACAGGGTACTATAAATTTTTACCACAAGGATCTGCACAATTGATTTTAGCAGTAAGCATATATAGTCAGAGTTTTAGTTTGGTTGGAGTTGGTGGGTTGAATATATATAATGCCTCAGAAAATTGGTCCCAATTCGATGTTCCAATAATACTATCCTTATTGGATTCAAATGCCGCAAGTGTTGTGGTTTCAATAAGTATTACAGATAACTTTGAAATTGGGTTTGATCCAGCTACAATAGGCTCAATAGCATTAATTGATAATCTATCATTTGGAAATCCGACAAATGTTAAATCAAATGAGAGAATTGGCAATAATTTTTCACTAAGTCAAAATTATCCAAATCCATTCAATCCAATTACAACAATAAAATATTCTATTGTAAACGTAGAGACGGGATATATCCCGTCTGTACAATTAAAAGTTTACGATATACTAGGTAATGAAATAGCAACTCTTGTGAATAAAGAGCAATCACAAGGAAATTATGAAATAGAGTTTGATGGTTTAGAGTTAACAAGTGGTATTTACTTTTACAAACTACAGGCTGGAGATTTTATTAGGACAAAGAAAATGATTTTATTAAAATAAGTTATTTTATACCTTGAGAGCAACGTTCAGTAATATACTTTAGAACTTTCTCTCTTACAAAAATTGTACTTCTTTCAAGGTGAATCAATCACCACTGGTAATTTCCTCTATTGATTGCAGAATTGTTAACTACCTGGACGGGTAAATCCAATATATGCCCCTATCTGTCCCTCTAAATATTCTCACCATAAAGGAGAAACTGTCATGAATAAGAATCTCTTTTCCCATCAATATTTTAGGTATTCGATTTTTATTATTTCAATGCTAATTGGAGTTTTTGTCTTAAATACTTTAGAAGATTTGTCTACGACGCAAGACTACGTTGGGAAAAAAGTTAGTCAAAAGTCATTCACTCTGTCTCAGATGCGATTTGAGAAAAATTTGGGCCAATCAAACTCAGAAGCATCTTTTCTATTTCAGGATCAAGCTATAGAATTGGAGCTGAGCTCTACAAAGGCTGTTATGTGTTTGAGACAACCATTCAATAAGAATAAAACCAATCCGAAGAAAAAGGATGTATCAGTTATCATGAGTTTTGTCAATGCAAATCCGAGCGCAAAAGGAGAGGGGCTCGATGAACTGATAACTAAATCCAATTATTTTATTGGGAACGATCAGGCAAAGTGGAGAAAGAATATTCCAAATTATCAAAAAGTTCAGTTTAGTGAAATATATCATGGAATCGATTTGGTATATTATGGAAATGCCGGCAAACTGGAATATGATTTTAATATCTCTCCCGGAGCTGATCCTAGTAAGATTTTGCTACAATTCCAAAAAGAAGCTGAGTCAAAACTGGATAAAAATGGTGATCTAGTTCTGAAAGTTGGTGATGGTTTGGTCACTATGCAAGCACCCCTTGCTTTTCAAAATGTTGAAGAAGCACGGACACATATAGAAACGAAGTTTGCTCAGCAAGATGAATTGACTTATGGTTTTGAAATTGGTGAGTACGATGAATCTAAAACATTGATTATCGATCCCATATTAGTATATTCAACGTTTCTGGGTATCTCAGGTACAGGTGAGGATATTGTGGTAGATGAAGATGGATTCGCATACATAGTGGGTAGCGACGGTACCAATGCCTTTGTTACAAAATTACATCCTGATAGTTCTGTTTTAATTTATTCAACCATTATAGGCGGGGACTTAGAAGATTTTGGGCTGGGAATTGCCGTAGATACGGCGGGATATGTTTATGTAACTGGTGAAACACAATCAGGTGATTTCCCAACACTTAATGCAATTCAGCCGGATCTTGGCGGAGATTTATGGATTGATAGCGATGCCTATATTAGTAAACTCGATCCGTATGGCTCACTTGTTTATTCAACCTATCTAGGTGGTGAAGGTAATGATATTGGTTATGATATTGCAGTTGATCTTTCCGGAAATGCTTATATAACTGGTAAGACTATTTCTTGGGAATTCCCAGTAGAAAATGCCTACCAAGATTCACTTGCGATTCTAGATATTTTTACTTGGGGAAGTGATGCTTTTGTAAGCAAACTTAATTCCGATGGTTCTGCTTTTATTTTTTCCACTTATTTAGGAGGCGGTGGTGGTGATGAGGGTCGGGCAATTACTCTTGATATTAATCGGAATATATATTTAGCCGGTCAAACAGGATCTTCGGATTATTATATAACTCCAGGTGCATATCAGACTGAGTTAACAGTAGGAGGAGCTTTTATTACTAAAATGAATGCACAAGGTACTGATATTGTTTTCTCAACTTTTTTGACTGGAGGCAACGATCCAAATTTTTCAAATGTTAGTTGGGGTACCGGAATAGCAGTAAACGAAATTGGAGAGGTTTACGTAGTAGGTGAGACATTTTCACCGGATTTCCCAGATACAAATGCAGTACAACCAAAAATCGGTGGAGCAAAAGATGGATTTGTAACAAAATTTTCTGCTGATGGTTCATCACTAGTGTTTTCCACTTTTCTGGGAGGAACAGAGTATGAACAAAATTTAAAAATTGCACTTGATTCAGAGGGGAATGCTTTTGTTACTGGGAAGACAAATTCAACTAATTTCCCAATTGAGCAATTCATACTGTATGACGTAAATAGCAAGCTGAATGAACTAAATGGGCATAATGATGCTTTTGTGACAGCGATTAGTTCTGATGGAAAAGATTTCATTTTTTCATCGTATCTTGGTGGTAGTGGATGGGATCAAGGGAGAGGAATAGCATTATGGGACAATACTCATATTTTCGTTACCGGCCAATCTAATTCGACAGATTTTCCTTTAGTTTCGCCTTTACAATCCGGTAGCAATAGTGTTTTTGTAACTGAGATCGAAATTGAGGAAAAGGAAGACACTTTGGTAGTGGAGGTTCTACAAGATTCGTTAAAACATGAACCAGCTCCGGTTGCCAACACAGAATTGGATATATTCTTAATTGACCACTCAAAACTTCAGGATCCATTTGTGTATCTAGGCAGGGAGACAACGGATAATGAAGGACTATTACATTTACCTTCAGCGGAATATGAACCAGGTAAGCCATTTCTTCTTACGACAAAGCTAACTTCTCTACCTGCTGTTAAACAAGGACATGAAATGGTTGATGATGTAGTTTATGATATTTATGTCGATAATCTCAATATTGACAAAACTGGAAAAATCCGTGCAGCATTTTTGGAACCTAACAAAAATGACACGACCCACACCTACCTCGAGCATACATGGGTTGGTTTCAACCTGGTAGTTAGTATAGAATGGGAGGCATCAGACGAATATATTCGCGAACTTAAATCAGCTTTTTTAAATGCTAGTAATTATCTGTATGATATCGCAAATGGACATGCATGTTTACAAAATATTGCAATATATGACAACGGATCACAATGGGATAATGCTGATATCAGAATTCATGCAAATAATAGAGAATGGCCAAGAACAATAATAAATGGATATAAATGGGAAATGCGTGGCTATGTTAAGTTACCGCCTCAAAGTTTTGGTTCTGCAATAGATAATATAAACAGAGTATATGATGAACCTTTAACTCCGGACAATTATATAAATTATTACTATATTATTCATGAACTCGGTCATTATTTTTTTGGCTTTTATGATGAGTATATTTCTGCTACTAGAGAATTAATATTTCCAGATACTGCGGGGACTCAACCAAAAATTAATTTTGGATTTATGGATGACGGCCGCATACAACAAGACCAGATGAGTTCTGAAATGTCTGCATTCGAAACAGCAGAGTACACAAACACTGCTCAGTATAGCAAAAGAAATTCTGCTTGTTGGGAGTATTTTAGAACCAATTTTAGAAATATTGAAGGTATGGTTCGTGCAGAAATACACACACCGAAACTTCTTGGACTAAATTCCAATGAAATTGTCGAAGGTCCTCTTTCAAACGAATTGGGAGTTGGCAACGTCCTAGATATTATTGACAAAACCGGACCAGATGGTGGACCAAGACTAGAATACTTTGCGAAGAATGAAAATGGTCAACCTTGTCCGGGTGTCTACATTGCAAGTTATAATATGCCATCTGATAATCATCCACGCGGGAGATTTGTCAGAGAGGGGTTAACAGTTTTGTCTGGGCCTAATAGGGGCAGAATTAGATTGTTTACTGCAAAGCCCGGGGATGAACTATTTTTTTCGCTTACAGAAAAACCAACAAATTTTTTGTTTCTCAAGACAATTGTCCAGGCCACAGGATCCCAACTATCTAAAAAAAACAGCGAAGTAACTCTGCATGAGGTTATATTAAAAACCGTTCAGGGTAAATTTAAATTACTATCTGAAGTCAAATTTTTATCTTCCGGCGAGTTAGAGTATAACACCAGAACTCAATCAAATTTTAATAATTTACCCACATTACAAATCATTGAGGATGATAATGCTGTGAAAGACTTTTCCTTAACTTCTGAATCTTATGGATATACGACTACTATTCCTGGTGATATTGGACAGAAAGGAGCAGTATGTATGTTCAAAGCACCCGATAGTTCGGGGACATTATTTTTTGTACCGCAAGATCTTAACATTTTAGTTTTAGATGAAAATTCAAACCACCTTGTGCCATCACAAAATAGTATCGAGATGTGGTTTGAATATCAAAATCTGACAAAATTAGCTATCATGGGCTCAAATTTTCCGGCTCCAACAACAGGCCTTCCAGATTCAGTAATGAGAGCTAGTAACGTATTTGCAATAAACCAACAACCAATTAATGAAATGATAAATTCGAATATCAGAATATTTTATGATGCTGATACTCTGGGGGCAGCAAATCCACAAGCAGTTACGATTTACCATTGGAACGATGAATGGCAACCGATGCCTACAAAAGTAAATATGGATCTCAGTTATGCTTCCACAAAAATTGAAGAACCAGGATTTTATGCTGCATATTTGGATCTTACTCAGAGTGTTATTTTGACATCAATTAAAGATGAGGGAATCATTGAGCAGGATATTCCAAAAGGATTTGAACTATATCATAACTATCCAAATCCATTTAATCCAAGCACAACAATAAAATATTCTGTAGCAAATGTAGAGACGGGATATATCCCGTCTGTACAATTAAAAGTTTACGATATACTAGGTAGAGAAATAATAACGCTTGTGAATAAAGAACAATCACAAGGTTATTATGAAGTTAAGTTTGATGGTTCAGATTTAACGAGTGGTATATACTTTTTCAGATTGCAATCGGGAGATTATGTCGAGACAAAAAAGATGATACTATTAAAATAAATTTTTACTCCTTGAGGGAAACGTTCAGTAATATACATTAGAACTTTCACTCCCAAAAGCATTGTGCTTCTTTCAAGGAATATTCTTTTTATTCACATATTTAAGAGGATAGAATGAATACCCTTAAGCTAGCTGCACTTATTATAGTTTTATTCTGCTATTATATACAGGTCAATGGCCAAACCAACATTAATGGCGGACCAGTTGCCGGAGTTTGGACTCTCCTTGGGTCGCCATACTTAATTTATGGAAATATTGAAATTCTGGAGGACTCAATTCTCGAAGTCGAGCCTGGTGTGTTGGTTGAATTTCAAGGACACTATGAAATTAATGTCCATGGGGTTTTGCTAGCTGAAGGCACGGAAAAAGACACAATACTTTTTACAATAAATGATACTACGGGGTTTTCAGACTTAGAAATAACTTTGGGTGGATGGAATGGAATAAATTTTAGAAATGTTTTGCCGATAAATGACACCTCAAAAATAATATATTGCAAAATTGAATTTTGCAAAAATGTAGCTTCGGATTGGCCGGATGATTCAGGTGGAGCAATTTTGATTGAAAATAGTGATGAAGTGTTTATTTCAAACTCAGTATTTTATTCTAATTATGCAAATTGGGGTGGAGCAATTGCCGCAGTAAATAGTAAGTTGAAGATCAATAACTGTAAATTTACCAAAAGTCATGCAAAGAATAACGGAGGTGGTATTGGTGGGAGTTTCTGTACAATTGACATTGAGGGATCGGATTTTATCAACAACCTCAGTGACTTTCAAAGTGGAGCAATAAATGCTTGGAAATGTGATCTGCAGATAAACAACTCTAATTTTATTGGAAATTCTTCCACAATAAATTATGGAGCAATCGGTGCTGATTCAAGTACAGTTATTATAAACAACTCAATATTTCAATCCAATTCTACAATTTGGGGTGGCGCAATTGCTTCCAATTATGGACTTCTCGAAATAAATGATAGTTATTTTTCTAATAATAAATCAGAGCACGGAGGAGCAGTCATAACTGGATGGAATCAAACACTAATCAACACCTCAGATTTTGTACAAAATGAGTCTGTATGGGGCGGTGGTTTGTCTGTTTTAAATAGTGATCTTATTATTGACAGTTGCTTATTTACGAAGAATCAAGCAGAAAGTAATGCAGGGGCAATTGAATATATTGTCGATTCAACGATTAGTAAATCAAATCATGAATTAAAAATTACGAATACTAAATTCAAAGAGAATTATGGTTTCTTTCGGGGCGCTCTTGAGATTCAGCAAAGAGATTTATTGGAATCAAAAGTTAATGTTGATATAAGCAAATGTTTATTCTTAAATAACTCATCCGATAGAGGGGGAGTTCTATTTATTAATGGTTTTATTAAAGATTTCAAATTATCAAACTCAATACTTAATGGGAATACTGCTGTCTTACGTACAGCCGGATGCAATTTTAGTAACAGCGTAGAAGGAATTGTAGCTAACTGTTTGTTTAGTTCCAACATTACAAATGGTGGAAGTTCAGCAGCTGCAATAGGAACCGGATCAAAAGTTTCTTTTGAAAATTGTACTTTCACCCAAAACAGTGGTAATTTAGGAGCTTCAATAACTCTACGAAAATCCGGACCAGTAACACTATTAAACTCAATTCTATGGGATAATAGACCTTCTAATTTGCTAGTTAATGCACTTGATGACTCGGCAGGTTGTGAACTAAATGTATATTATTCAAGCATTCAAGATGGTGCTGATTCGATAAGAATTAATGACACAACCTCCATTCTCAATTGGGGAATCGGCAACATCGATGCTGATCCACTATTTTCTATTGCGGACTCATTTTATAGATTGACGCAAAATAGCCCATGCATTGGTACAGGCATAGAATCAATTGAAATTGAAGGTGTTTGGCATCATTGTTCTCCAACCGACTTACTGGGTAGTCTAAGACCTAATCCAGTTGACGAGTTTGTGGATATGGGGGCAATTGAGTCTGAGTTTTTATTGGTAGGAATTGAAAGAAATGGTAAAAAAA